>Ga0154587_107_pt1 | contig 95727 bp, 87 predicted proteins | sample RifGroF2_FD_116016 | JGI IMG/M metagenome (GOLD analysis project Ga0154587, IMG submission 116016) | Elusimicrobia bacterium GWF2_62_30 | reverse complement strand
CCCGGGCTTCACGCTGACCACCGAAATTTGCACCTATTACTGGGCCAACAAGCGCTCCTACCCCAAGGGTCTCACCCAGGACGTCGAGAAGAATCTCCGCAGGGTCGAAGAGATCACCGGCAAGAAGTTCGGCGACGCCAACAACCCCCTGCTCGTCTCCGTGCGCTCCGGCGCCCGCTCCTCCATGCCGGGCATGATGGAAACCATCCTTAACTGCGGTCTCACCAGCGAGACCATCCCGGGCCTGATAAAGCTCACCAATAACCCCCGCTTCGTGTACGACTCGTACCGCCGCCTGATCATGATGTACTCCGACGTGGTCATGGAAAAGGCCGCCGGCATCGAACCCGCCGACGACCAGGGCATCCGCAAACAGCTTGAGCGCATCATGCACGACATGAAGACCAAGCGCGGGGCCAAGTCCGACACCGACCTCACCGCCGAAGACCTGAAGGAACTGGGCATCCTGTTCCGGGCCAAGGTGAAAGAAGTGCTCGGCAAAGAATTCCCCGACAACCACATGGACCAGCTGTGGGGCTCCATCGGCGCCGTGTTCGCCTCCTGGATGGGCAAGCGCGCCGTTTCCTACCGCCGCATCGAAGGCATCCCCGCGGAATGGGGTACGGCCGTCAATGTGCAGGCCATGGTGTTCGGCAACATGGGCGATAACTCCTCCACCGGCGTGGGCTTTACCCGCAACCCCGGCACCGGCGAGAACGCCTTCTTCGGCGAGTTCCTCGAGAACGCCCAGGGCGAGGACGTGGTGGCCGGTATCCGCACCCCCCACCCCATCAACGAATCCAGCCGCAACGAGCAGTCCAAGAACCTGAAGTCCCTGGAGCAGCTGATGCCCGCGGCCTACAAGGACCTGGCCATCATCCGCGCCAAGCTCGAGAAGCATTACCACGACATGCTCGACATCGAGTTCACCATCGAAGGTGGCCGCCTGTGGATGCTCCAGTGCCGCGTCGGCAAGCGCAACGGTCTCGCCGCCGTGCGCATGGCCCTCGACATGCAGAAGGAAAAGCTCGCCACCAAGGAAGAAGCGATAATGCGCGTCTCCCCCGAGCAGCTCGACGAACTGCTGCACCCCATCCTTGACCCCAAGGTCGAGCTGGCCACCAAGCCGATAGGCAAAGGCCTCCCGGCCGGCCCCGGCGGCGCCGTAGGTATGATAGTTTTCACGGCCGAAGAAGCCGTTAAGTGGAAGAAGGAAGGCAAGAACGTCATCCTCGTCCGCGAAGAGACCAACCCCGAAGACGTCGAAGGCATGAGGGCGGCGGAAGCCATCCTCACCGCCCGCGGCGGCATGACCTCCCACGCGGCCCTCGTGGCCCGCGGCTGGGGCAAGTGCTGCGTGGTAGGCTGCGCCGACGTGAAGATCGACCTGAAGGCCAGGACCCTCAGCCTGGGCGGGGCGCTCCTCAAGGAAGGAGATTGGATCTCCCTCAACGGTTCCCGCGGCTTCATCTATACCGGCAAGATGGCCCTGGTCGAGCCCGGCGAAGTCACGATGGCGATGCTCCAGGACTTCCTGAAGTTCTGCAATTCCATCCGCGCGCTCAAGGTTTGGACCAACGCCGATACGCCTTCCGATTCCGCCCAAGCCCGCCTTTACGGCGCCGAGGGCATCGGCCTTTTCCGCATAGAGCACATGTTCTACGGCAAGGGCTCGGACGCGGCGCTGTTCTGCCTGCGCAAGATGATCATGTCCAAGAACCTCGAGGAGCGCAAGGCCGCGCTCAACGACCTGTTCCCTCATATGAAGGCCAGCATTAAGGACACCCTGAAGGTGATGGAAGGCTTCCACGTTACCATCCGCCTGATGGACCCCCCCCTCCACGAGTTCGTGCCGCAGCAGAAGGCCAAGCTCGAAGAGCTGGGCAAAGCCCTGGGCATCTCCTACGAGGAGCTTGAGCAGCGCGCCACCGCCCTGCACGAGAGCAACCCCATGATGGGCCACCGCGGCGTGCGCCTCGGCGTCACCTACCCGGAGATCACCGAGATGCAGGCCCGCGCGATCTTCGAAGCCGCGGCCGAACTGCAGAAAGAAGGCATCAAAGTATTCCCGGACATCATGATCCCCGTGGTCTCCCTCGAGAACGAGGTGAAGAATCAGAGCGAGGTCATCCACCGCGTGTACGCTGAAGTGGTGAAGCAGAAAGGCGTGAAGGTCAAGTACATGGTAGGCACCATGATCGAGATCCCCCGCGCCTGCCTGATGGCCGGCAAGCTCGCCGAGACCATGGAGTTCTTCTCCTTCGGCACCAACGACCTGACCCAGATGACCTTCGGCTATTCCCGCGACGATTCCGGTCCGTTCCTGAACGACTACGTGAAGAAAGGCATCATCCCCGTGGACCCGTTCCAGACCATAGACCAGGACGGCGTGGGCGAGCTGATAAAGATCACCGTCGAGCGCGGCCGCAAGACCCGCAAAGACCTCAAGATCGGCATCTGCGGCGAGCAGGGCGGCGAACCGGCCTCGGTCGCGTTCTGCCACAAGGTGGGCCTGACCTACGTGTCCTGCTCCCCGTTCCGCGTGCCGATAGCCATCCTGTCCGCGGCGCAGTCGCAGATAAGGACGCCGAGAAAGAACAAATAGTGCGCCAACGGAAATACAAATACTTCCCGATGGTCCTTTCCGCCCCCTCGGGGGGCGGAAAGACCGTCGTGCGCTCGGGGCTGCTCAAGCTCGACAAGAGGTTCGCTTTCAGCGTGACCTGCACCACCAGGGCGCGCCGTCCCGGAGAAGTGAACGGCAAAGATTATTTTTTCGTGACCGTGGACGGTTTTGGCAAGCTGCGGCGCGAAGGCAAGCTGCTGGAGTGGGCCAAGGTCCACGGTAATTATTACGGCACGCCGGTAAAGTCCGTGGTGGACGTGCTCAGGATGGGCCGCATCCCGGTAATGACCATAGACGTGAAGGGCGCCCGCTCCGTGAAGAGGCTCTTCCCGGAGGCCGTAACGGTGTTTCTCCTGCCGCCCGACCTGAAGACGCTGGTGCAGCGCCTGCGCGGGCGCGGAGAGGCCCCGGAGAACGTGGCGGTGCGGCTCGAGACCGCGCGCGCCGAGATAAAAGTGGCGTCCCGCTTCGATTACCTGGTGATAAACGACAGGCTGCCGGAAGCCATTAAGGAAGTAGCCGCGATAGCCGAGCTGGAAACGCGCAAGACCCGCAGGAACCTGGACAAGGTCAGGGCTTTCGGCGAGCAGCTCGTCAAGCGGGCTTAGCCCGGCTGAAATTTTTCAGAAGAATTACGGAGGAGACTACTATGACGCATGCAAAAGTGGAGAACAGCGCTGAGATACTGGACAGACTGATTTCCGATTACGGCCCTTCCAAGTACCAGGATATCGTGCGCGCCATGCAGTGGGCCCGCCACCTGCGCCGCCAGGAAGAGTTCCGGCTGGTCCCCATGGCCGAGCTCATAGAGCGCTCCCTCCTCGACGTGGTCGACAAGAAAGTGACCGTCCCCGAGATCGAGAAAGCCGTGAAGGAAGACCAGGCCATGGAAGAGAAGCTGCTCTCCAAGCGCGCCGACAGGTCCCACGGGAAAGACCCGTCCGAGCCCCGGGCTTCGAAGGAAGCCTGACGCGGGCGCGGCCCTCGAAATGAAGCGGGAATTAGCCGGAACGGCCAGGGACCTGGCGGCCTATCTCAGGACGCTGGACGAGAACCTGGCCGAGTTTTCCCCGGCCCCTTCGGGGGTCCGCTCACCGTCCGCCCCCGCCGCGGTCCCTTCCGTAAAGCCCCCGCCGGAGTCCCCCAGCAAAATGCAAAATAAACCCGCAGTCGATATGGATTCGTTGTCGGAGCAGGTCAATAAGTGCCGCAAGTGCGGCCTTGGCCACGCCCGGCTCAACGCCGTGTTCGGCGTAGGCTCGCGCAAGGCGAAGGTGGTCTTTGTCGGCGAAGGCCCCGGCTTCCAGGAAGACCACAGGGGAGAGCCTTTCGTCGGCCGTTCCGGCCAGCTGCTGGACAAGATCATCGAGACCGTGCTGGGGCTCAAGCGTTCCGACGTCTATATCGCCAATATCGTGAAGTGCCACCCGATGAAGAACCCGGAAACCCCGGAAGCGCACGGCAACGACCGCCCCCCCACGCCGGAAGAGATCTCCGCCTGCCGCCCCTACCTAGACGAACAGCTGCGCCTGATAAAACCGGCCTGCATCGTGACGCTGGGCTCGGTCGCCACCAAGGTGCTGCTCGGCATAGACAAGGGCATTTCCACGGTCCGCGGGCGCTCCTATGATTACCCGGTCGAACTGTTCGGCCCCGGCCATCCCATTACGGTCATCCCCACTTATCATCCCGCGGCCCTGCTGCGCAATCCCAACCTGAAGCGCGACACCTGGGAAGACATGAAAATGTTAAAATCTTTCCTGGAGAAAGCGGGCGGCGAATAACCCGCGGCGGCCGGAATTTACTGTAGCTTCCTTCCCGGCGCCGGCTCCCGCAGGCGGCCGTAATTATGCTGGCAGAAATCTCATTCCCGATCCCCCTGCGAAAGAATTTCTATTACCTGCTGCCCGAGGAAATGGAGCTCGAGGCCGCGCCCGGGCTGCGCGTGCTCGCCTCTTTCGGCAAGCGCGAAGCAGCGGGCGTGATCCTGCGCGTCCTCCCGGAAAAAGACGCGGACCTTACCGGGTTCCGCGAACTCAAGGCCGTAACCCGCCTGCTCGACGACACGCCGCTCTTCCCCGAGGATGCCCTGGCGCTCGCCTCGTGGATGGCCGGCCGCTGGGGGTCGCCGCCGGGGCTTTGCCTGGGCGCTTTCTACGCCCACGCGCCTAAGGAACTTCCCGCGCTCCCGCCCGCCGCCCCCGAAGCGTTTTCCGCGGCCCCGGCCGGCCTGCCGGAGCTGAAAGGCCTGTTGGAAGCCTTCTCCGGAGCGGCGCCATGTTCCTGCCTGCTGCGGCTGGCCGCTTTCGAACGGCGGGAAACGGTATACCCGGCGGTTTTTTCAGCCGCCCTCAAGGAAGCTTCGGCGCAGGGCCTGCTGCTCGTGCCGGACATGAATTATATCCCCCCGCTGGCCGCCGCGCTGGAAAAGGTCTTCCCGGGGCGCGTCGGGACCTGGCACGCCAGGCTTACGCCGAAAAAGAGGGCCGCGGCCTGGGCCGGGGCTTTTACCGGGGCCTCCAAAGTGGTCATAGCCACCCGGACCGGTATCTTTCTCCCGTTCAAGAACCTCCGGCTGGGTTTTATGGACGGAGAGGAGGAGGAAGTTTACCGGCAGGAAGAAGCGGAGCCGTTCTACAACACCCGCGAGGTGCTGCTGCGGCGCATGAAAGCTCTTGGCGGTTCGGCCGTGCTGGCCAGCGCCAGCCCCTCGATAGAAGCGTGGGGCTGGGCCGCCTCCGGCGTCCTGAAAAGGTTCGACGACGCTCCCGCCGCGGCGCCCCGCGGGCCCGGCCCGGACGTGCGCGTGCTGGATATGGCGCAGTATCCCGGGGACATCATGGCCCGCCCGCTGGCGGACAGCCTGCGCGGCGTAGTGGCCGCCGGCGGCCAGGCGCTGCTCATAACGGGCAGGAAAGGCTACGCCTCCCGGCTTTTCTGCGCCAACTGCGGCTGGATGAAGCGCTGTCCTTCCTGCGGTCCCGGCATGACGCTGCTTAAGACCGCCGAAGGCGGACCGGTGCTGCTTTGCCGCCGCTGCGGCAGGAAAGAGGCGAAGCCGGAAACCTGCCCCAAGTGCGCGGGCAAAGTTTTCAGGGATTACGGCGTGGGGACGCAGAAAGCGCAGGAGGCCGTTTCAAAACTGCTGCCCGCGGCAAAGATAGCGCGCTTCGACGGCGACGTGCTGCGCGGTTCGCTTAAAGCGATGCGGGCCGACCTCGAAAGTTTCTCCAAGGGAGAAAGCGAAGTGCTGGTCGGCACGCGCATCGCCCTGCGCGAACTGGGCGCCCCGCGCCTGGCGCTGGTCGCGTTCATCGACGCGGACTCCGAACTTTCCAGCGCCGACTTCCGCGCATCGGAAAAGGCCTACCGCGGTTTCTACGGGGCCTGGCGGCTGCTGGGCGCCAAAGGCCAGCTCTTCATCCAGACCCGCGAGAGCGGTCACTATGTCTTTTCGCGGCTGGCGGAAATGGACTATCCTTCTTTCGCCGACGGCGAACTGGCCGCGCGCAAAGATTTCTTCTACCCCCCGTATTCTTTCATAGTCAAAGCGCGGTTCGCGTCTTACGACCGCCGCGCCCTGGACGCCGCGGCGGCCGCTTTCCTCAGGTCCCTTTCTTTCATGGGCAAGCACGGCGACGGCAGCGAAATACTGGGGCCGGTCACCCAGCCGGGCGAGGAAAAGCGCAAATTCCACAGCGAGTATTACCTCGTCAAGGCCGCCTCCGAGAGAACGGCCATGCTCTGCCTGGAAAAAGCCGGCGCTCTGCCGGCCGTGCCGGGCGTGAAGCTTTTCCTCGAGGCCGACCCGCACGGGTTCTATTGAACTCCCCCGCACTCGCGCGGCGGCGGCTAAAAATAATACAATTGTCTATTATGACGACCGAAGCCAACCTGCAGGCACTATTGCGCGGCACCGTGGACATCGTTAGCCGCGAGGAGCTGGCCAAGAAGCTGTCTTCCGGCAAGAAGCTGCGCGTAAAGCTTGGCGTGGACCCCAGCAGCCGCGACCTGCACCTGGGCCACAGCGTGGTGCTCGACAAGCTGCGCCAGTTCCAGGACCTGGGCCATACCGCCGTCCTGATCATAGGCGATTTCACCGCGCAGGTAGGCGACCCGTCCGGGCGGGACTCCACCCGCCCCGTTCTCGACGCGGAGACGGTGGCCGCCAATGCCAAGACCTATACCGAGCAGGCCTACAAGATCCTGGACCGTGAGCGCACCGAGATCCGCTTCAACAGCGAATGGCTCAAGCCCTTCATGGGCGGCCGATCCGCCGCCGGCTCCGATTTTATAATGACCGCCAAGAGCGTGACCATGGCCACGCTGCTGGGGCGCGAGGACTTCAAGGCGCGCCTCGAGGAAGGCAACCCGCTAAGCCTGCTGGAGATCCTGTACCCGGTGTTCCAGGGCTACGATTCGGTGGCCGTGAAAGCCGATATCGAGCTGGGCGGCCAGGACCAGCGCCTTAACGTGCTGATGGGCCGCGACATGCAGAAGCTTAACGGGCTTGAGCCGCAGGTAGTGATGACGCTGCCGCTGCTGGTAGGGACCGACGGCGTAAAGAAAATGTCCAAGTCCCTCGGCAATTACGTGGCTTTTAACGACGAGCCGAACGACATGTTCGGGAAACTGATGTCCCTCCCGGACGCGCTGATGTACAACTATTACGAGCTGCTGACCTCGGAAGACCTGGCCGCCGTGAAGGCCGCGCACCCGATGGAAGCTAAAAAGAAGCTGGCGGGGCTGATAACGGCGCGCTACCACGGCGCGGAACAGGCCGCGGCCGCCCGCGCGCATTTTGAACAGGTCTTCTCCCGCAAGGAGATCCCCGACGAGATGGAAACCTTCCGCGCGGAAAAGCCCGGCAAGCTTTCCTACCTGATAGTGGCCTCCGGCATGGCCAAGGGGATGAACGAGGCCCGCCGCCTGATAACGCAGGGCGCGGTGCGCATCGACGGCGAGAAAGTCGCCGAGGATATACAGTTCGAGCCGCGCGAATGCGTGCTGCAGGTGGGGCGGAGAGCTTTCCGCAAGGTGGTAAAGTAGTGAACCGTCCGGGGAGCGGGAGGTAAGGTGAGAATCAGGATATTTTATCTGTGCGCTTCGGTCCTTGCGGCCGCGGCAATGTCGTATGCCCAGACCCCGTCCAAAGTCTATACCCAGGACGAGTACCGGGCCATGACGGAAGAGGCCATGAAGACCCGCAATTACCGGCAGGACCAGGCGGAGAACTGGGACGCGCGCCTTAAACGCGTTTCCGGAACGGTAAGCGTAAAGGCGTCGGAAGGCGGAGAATGGTCGAGCATAACCGGCGTGATGCCACTGAACGCTTCCGACTGGGTCAAGACCGGCTCGGACGGGGTGGCTGAACTGTACCTGGACGCAAAAGCGGCTATTTACGTGGGCAGGAATACGGAGTTTCGCATCTCTTCCATCGACCAGACCGATACGGTTTTTACCCTCAAGTCCGGCTCTCTTTCCGGCAAGATAGGGCACCAGCTCAACCCCAAGTATAAAGCGCAGGTGCGCACCCCCTCCGCCGTCTGCGCCGTGACGGGGGCAGAATTCGCCGTGGAGTACTCGCAGCTGGGCAAGGACACCGGCGCGGGAACTTTCGACGAGGGCCGCGTCACCGTCAACCCCTTCGACGATACGGGCAACCCCGGCGAGGACTACGTGCTGGAAAAGAACATGGAGCTCTTTTTCAACCCTTCGCAGAAGCGGTTCCGGGCGGTCAAGCTTTCCCGCATGTCCCGGCACCGCACCGAAGTCTCCACGATGCGCGCCAGGATCACCGAACTGAGGAAGACCTGGAAGCCCGTTACGGCGGCGGCCCGCAAGGATATGCGCGACGCGGCGCTAAAGCGCAAGGTGCTGCACAGGAAGCTCGGCAGCGGCTCGTCCAAAAAAGGCGGCCGGGCCGGGCGCAAGAAGCCTTCACGCAGTAAAGCTGCGGAGCGGCCGCAGGAGGAATTCCAGGACGACACCCAGGGAGAATGACCGGGATGAGGCTTTTCATCGCTTCGTCGTTCGAACCGGGTTTTCTCAAAGTGCTGGAAGATATCCGTGACTACGCGCGGGATAAGGCGGGCAAAGACAGCGTAAAATGGGTGGAAGGCCGCAACCTCCACCTTACGTATGTCTTCCTGGGCGAGGTCCCGGACGCGGCCCCGGTAGCGCGCATCATGGAGTCGGCACTGGAAGGCTGCCGCGCGTTCAGGGTGGGCTCGGGAGGGCTCGGGGCCTTCCCCTCTTCCCGGAATCCCAGGGTGCTGTGGATATCCGTGGCGGAAGGAGCGGAACTCCTGCGTGGCGTCAATGGCAGGCTGGCGGAGGCCCTTACGGCGGGCGGGATACAGTTCGAGGACCGTTTTGAGCCGCATATCACGCTGGGCCGGGTAAAACGCCAGTTGCCCGATAACTTTTTTCGGAGGGCCGCGGATTACGCTTCCGCCAAAAGGGTTTCTTCGGCGATAGCTTCGGTGGACCTTATGCAGAGCGTGAGTTCCCCGGAAGGGCCGGTGTACAGGAAGATAGTCTCGAAAAGTCTTTTATGAGGAAATTTAAATTACTTCTGGGTTTCACCGCGGCAGCGCTGCTGCTCCTCTCGGTCTATCTTTTCTGGCCCGGTAAACCGGCTGCGGTCGCCATCCCGGAAGGCGCTACCGCAAGGCAGGCCGCCGCCATACTCAAGGAGCGGGGCATCATCCTGAGCGGGACCTGGTTCAAGCTGCTGGTGAAGGTGACCGGCACCGGCAAGCGCATAATGCCCGGGGAATATTCCCTGCGGGAATATATGTCGGCGGAAGAAGCCCTGTGGCGGCTGACGCACAGCGTCTATATAACCTCCGTGAAAGTGGTGCTGCCTGAAGGGTGGCGCATGGAGCAGGTGGCCGAAAGACTCGAGGCCAACGGTATCGCCCCGGCGGCGAAGTTCCTGGAGCTGGCCCGCGCTCAGAAGCTGGAGGGCTATCTTTTCCCTTCGACGTACCATCTGAAAAAAAATATGCCGCCGCAGGAAGTGATAAATTTGCTAAAATCAGAATTCGACAGGCAGGTAAGGTCTCTGTTCTCTAAAGGTTTCGCCGCGGGGCTGGATGAGCCGAAAACCCTCATTATAGCGTCCATAGTGGAGCGCGAGGCGGTGGATGACAGCGAGCGGCCGCTGATAGCGGCGGTGTACATCAACCGCTACCGCAGGAAGATGGCGCTTGAGGCCGACCCGACCACGCAGTACGCTCTCGGCTACTCGGAAAAAGGGCAGACGTACTGGAAGAAGGGGCTTACGTACAAGGACCTCAAGGTCAAGTCGCCTTACAACACGTATGTCGTGAACGGGCTTCCCCCGGGGCCGATATGCAACCCCGGCCGCAGTTCGATAGAAGCGGCCCTGGCGCCGGCTAATTTCGACGCGCTGTATTTTGTGGCCGACCGTAAAGGAAAGCACATCTTTAACGCGAATTTTAAAGAGCATCTTAAAGCCAAGAAGAGCATAGAGAAAGCGGCGAAAGAAGGGAAATAAACGTTTTTTGGGCGTGTAGCTCAGTTGGGAGAGCGCCCGGAGGGCGCTGGCGGCCAGCAGGACGCCGAGCCCGAAGTGAGCAACGAGGAGGTCGCAGGGTCGATCTCCGAAACAGATTTGGGCGTGTAGCTCAGTTGGGAGAGCGCCCGCAGGGCGCTGGCGGCCAGCAGGACGCCGAGCCCGAAGTGAGCAACGAGGAGGTCGCAGGTTCGATCTCCGAAACAGATTTGGGCGTGTAGCTCAGTTGGGAGAGCGCCTCGTTCGCAACGAGGAGGTCGCAGGTTCGATCCCTGTCACGTCCACCAGATCTTTAGAGTAGCAGCAGAGACGTGTATCCTCGAACGAGGCGCTGGCGGCCGGAAGGCCGCCAGAGGCCGAGTGAGCAACGAGGAGGTCGCAGGTTCGATCCCTGTCACGTCCACCAGATTCTTACAGGCTAGGGTGGAGAAAAAAATGCCGGCAGATTATTTCCCGCTTAAAGAGAAGACCCGCTACGAGTATAAGTTCACCAGTTCCGAGTTCGAAGGAACGGCGAAGATCTTCATCGACATACTCGAAGTGAAGAAAAAAGCCGGCAAGGCCTTGGCGCAGGCCAGGATGATCTTCGAGCTGCGCGATTCCCATACCACCCAGTATACCGTAACCCGCGACGCCAAGTGGCTCACCACCACCGACGGCGTTATAACCGGCGGCCGCCGCGAGTTCCCCCTCCCGGTCAAGGAAGGGGCGAAGTGGACCGAAGCCCCGGACTCCTGCGAGGTGATCTCCCTTTCCGACAAGGTTTCCATCAAGGCTGGCAAGTTCGCGAAATGCATGAAGATAGTGACGATGCTGGCCGGCGGCGACGCGGGCAAGTCCGTGCGCTATTACGCGCCCGGCACCGGCCTTGTCCTCGAGGAATACAGCGGCGAGGACAAGACCTGCGAACTGGAGCTCGTAGCCGTCTGCGCCGTTCCGGAAGATCCCAAGAAAAATAAAAAATAAGCGTCGTATGGCGGCGGGACCGCAGTCGTCCGCCGTCAGCGGCGCACTGGCGGTACCATGGCTGTTCCTACCATACGTGAAATTCTCAAGAAAGGCTCGCCCGACAAGGGCGTGGCCGCGCGCGGCTGGATAAAAACGCGCCGCGACTCCAAAACCCACTCCTTCGCGGAGCTCAACGACGGCTCCTGCCGCGAGAGCCTGCAGGTGATATTTTCACCTGAGAACGGGGACTTCGCCTCCGTGCTGCCCGCGCTGGTGACAGGCGCGGCGGTGGAAATACTGGGCGACCTGGTGGCTTCCCCCGGCGCCGGGCAGAAGATAGAGCTGGCCGCCAAACAGGTGAAGATCTACGGCGGCTGCGACCCGGAGAAATACCCGATCCAGAAGAAGAAGACCTCCGACGAGTTCCTGCGCACCGTGGCGCACCTGCGCCCGCGCACCAACAAGTACGCGGCCATGCTGCGCGTCCGCTCCGAGCTGGCCTTCGCGGTACACAGCTATTTCCGCGACAACGGCTTTACCTACGTCCATACGCCCATTTTCACCGCCTCGGACTGCGAGGGCGCGGGCCAGATGTTCACGGCCACCGCCTTCGACCTGACGAAGCTGGCCGGCATCCCTAAGAACGAAGCTGGCGAGATAGACTTTTCGAAGGACCTCTTCGGCAAGAAGGTCGGCATGACGGTCTCGGGGCAGATGGAGGGCGAGGCCCTGGCGCTGGCCCTCGGCAAGATCTACACCTTCGGCCCCACGTTCCGCGCCGAGAATTCCAACACCTACCGCCACTGCTCCGAGTTCTGGCAGATAGAGCCGGAGATGGCTTTCTACGAGCTGGCCGACGACATGGACCTGGCCGAGGACTTTATCAAGTCCATCACGAAAAGCGTGCTGGAAAAATGCCCGTCGGATATCGAGCTGTTCGCTAAGTTCGTGGAGCCGGCGCTGATGGACAACCTCAGGAACATCCTGGAGAACAAGTTCGAGCGGCTGCCCTATGCCGAAGCCGTGAAGATCCTGGAGCCGGTCAACGACCGCTTCGAGGTGAAGGTGAAATGGGGCGTGGACCTGGCCAGCGAGCACGAGCGCTTCCTGGTGGAGCAGCATTTCAAGAAGCCCGTGATGCTGCACAACAAGCCCAAGGAAGTGGCCGCGTTCTACATGAAGCTCGAAGACGACGGCAGGACCGTGCGCGGTATGGACGTGCTGGTGCCGCGCATAGGCGAGATCATAGGCGCCAGCGAGCGCGAGAACAGGCTGGAAGTGCTGGAGGCCCGCATGCGCGACCTGAAAATGAAAGTAGAGGACTACCAGTGGTTCCTGGACCTGCGGCGCTTCGGCTCGGTGCCCCACTCGGGCTTCGGCATGGGCTTCGAGCGCATGATGATGCTTATTACCGGCATCTCCAACATCCGCGACGTGACCGCTTTCCCGCGCGTGCCCGGCTACGCCGAGTTTTAACTTTTAAGGCAGGTGACCTTATGGACAGGAACAAAGCCCTGGAGCTGCTGCGGCAGCACGTGAAGAACGAGAACCTCGTGAAGCACTGCATAGCTTCGGAAGCGGTCATGCGGGCCCTCGCGGCCCGCCTGGGCGGCGACCCCGAACTGTGGGGGCTTACGGGCCTCCTGCACGATATCGACGTGGAAATTACCGCCGGCGATATTATGCGCCACACGCACGAAGCGGCCCGCATCCTGGCGGAGAACGGGCTGCCCGCCGAACTGGTGGAAGCGGTAAAGATGCACAACGCTTCCGCGCACGGCAAAGCCCGCTCGGAGCTGTTCCACAAGGCGCTGGCCGCCGGGGAAACAATGACCGGCCTGATAACCGCCACGGCCCTGGTCTACCCGGATAAAAAGCTTTCAAGCGTGAAGGTCTCTTCCGTGGTAAAGCGCATGGGCGACAGGCGCTTCGCCGCGTCGGTGGACAGGGACGTTATACGGGAATGCGCCGAGATAGGGATACCGCTGGAGGAATTCGCGGCTCTTTCCCTTGAGGCTATGCGCGGGGTGGCAGGAGAGCTGGGACTCTGATAGCTTGACCGACGGTACAAAAAAGAACGAGGGCGGATTTCCGCCCTCGTTCTTTTATTGTCCGGGCTTCCTGTCTTACTGGAAGAAGTAGACGCTGTACACGAAGTTGTAGGTGTTCTCGCCCACCGTGAAAGGCTTGTCCAGCTTGGAGGTCCTGGAGGCGATGAACTCTTTCTTGTTCTCCGCCAGGAATTCCTTGTACTTGGCTATGCTCATCGTGGCGGAAAGTTCGTCTTTGGCGAGCTTCGACTTGGAACCGACCAGCTTGCCGATGTAGACCATCGAGAAGGTAGCGTCCTTCTTGACGATGTTCACGGCGTTGGCCAGCAGGTCGAAGTCGATGTCGTCGCCGTTCTTGAGCTGGCGGAGCTGCGCTTCGCGGTCCATGTTCTCTTCGGGCTTGGTGAGGTAATAGATGCGGAAGGTGGGCCTGAAGATGGGGTTCTTGATGTCGAGGACGGCTACCGGGGTCAGGCCGGCTTTTTCAAGCGGCTCGAGCAGCTCATGCTTGAGCTTGTCCATGGCGGGCTGGCTGAGGGCGTCGTAAGTCATGCCGTCCACCTGGAATTCGCGCACCACGCTGCCGTCGGCGGAAACGTACTGCAGCGTGCCGAAACCGACCTTGGGGTCGTAGGTCCTGCCTATGACCTTCATGTCGAACTTGGCGAGGATCGGGGTCCACATATCGGTGAACTCTTTGAACTCCGCTTCGGTCTTGGCGAAGGTGAAAAGCTGGCTTTTCGCGGTCTGGGCCAGGAGGTGCAGTTTAGCGGCGATCTCGCCGGTAACGTGGTTGCACTTGGGGGCGTCGGCGGTCTTCTGAAGGACCGGGGCGGGAACATCCATCTTTATGGCCGCAACGTCGGCGGCAAAAATCCCGTTAAGCTCGGCTGCCTGCGCGGTGGAAACACAGAGCGCGGTGACCGCTATTATCGCTAATTTGTTCATTCTTTTCTCCCTCCTGACTGTCTTCTACGCTTATATTCTATATCATACGCCGCGGTTGGTTAAGAGGCTTTAGGTGCTCCCCGGCGTGGGCCGTAAGGCCTATGACATTGGTCAATAAGTTCAGTCATCGGCCTGCACGGCTGCGGGCAGGGCTGCCCTGGGCAGAAGGGTGATATAGGCGCGCGCCATGGTCATATGCAGCCAGGGCAGGAAAACCAGGGTCTTAAGGCAGAAGCCGGCTATCACCCAGGGCTCCAGGTTGAAAGCCAGTTCAGGCGCGGACATCTTGCCGGTAAAGCCGAACGGGTTGGGTGTGAAGATGTCTATCGCCGTGGTGAGCGCCACTATAAGGAACAGGGAATCCCTGTAGCCCGGGGTAATGCGGGAGCTGAGGCTGAAAGACTCCCGTATCGGGGTACGGCGGTCCACTACGGAGTACTCGCTGAAGCAGTAGGTAGTATAGATGACGATCCCGGGGATGACCAGGGCCAGCGTTCCCGCCAGGGTGATAAAACCCAGCCAGGCGCTTACGGCAAGCGCCTGGGGGTAAACGGGGAAAGCGGAGAAGAGGGCGGCGAAGGAGGTTTTTTCCCCCCGCGCGAGCCGGATATAGACGAGGTTGGAACCGGTGGTGAACGGGGTAACCACCAGCAGCAGGTAGATGAGCGCCGGCAGATAGGAATTGTATTCGCGGACCAGCCAGTAGATGGGCACGTTCAGCGCGGCCAGGGTTAGCAGCACGGGAAAGATGGTAAAGAAGCCGGTAAGATAATCGTCCCAGGAAAGTTTAAGCCAGCTGAACACCCCGGTTCCGGCGTCGTTCTCAGCGGGTTCCATGGCCCCTCCCCGCTTCCTGGTAAAGCCAATGGGCGCGGTAGGAGCTCCGTACCAGCGGGCCCGCGAGGACGGCTCTGAACCCCATGTCCGAGGCCTTGCGTTCCCACGACGAGAATTCTTCGGGGGTGTAATACTTCTTTACCGGGAAATGCGTTTTTGACGGGGCCAGGTACTGCCCTAGGGTCAGCAGGTCGCAGGCGTGGTCACGAAGGTCGCCGAGGGTGCGCTCTATCTGCGCGTCGGTCTCGCCGAGGCCCAGCATGAGCCCGGACTTGGTGAGGGTTTCCGGGCGCAGGCGCTTGGCCCGGGCCAGGAGTTCCAGCGAACGCCGGTAATCCGCGCCGATGCGTACTGTTTCATAAAGGCCGGCGGCCGTCTCGATATTGTGGCCCAGCACGTCGGGGCCCGCGGCCAGGACGGTCTTCAGCGCCTGGCTGTCGCCTTTGAAGTCGGGAATGAGGGGCTCCGTGGTCATGCCCGGGTTTAGTTTTTTCATTTCGGCCACGGTGGCGGCGAAGTGGGCCGCACCGCCGTCGGCGAGGTCGTCGCGCGTCGGCGAGGTGAAGACCGCGTGTTTTAAATTCCACTTTTTGGCGAGCAGCGCCGCGCGCCGGGGTTCGCCCGGGTCCGGCGGCCCCGGCTTGCGCCTGGATACGGCGCAGAAAGTGCAGGACCGGGTGCAGCTGTCCCCCAGTATAAGGAAAGTGGCCTCGCCCTCGGAAAAGCACTTGCCGCGGTTGGGGCACAGGGCTTCGGCGCAGACCGTATGCAGCCGGCTCTCGGCCAGATCGCCCGAGGTGCCGGCGGCCGCGGAGGCGCGCAGGCCGGCCTTGTTCTTTTTTACCTCGGTCAGTATCCAGTCCGGGAACATGCGGGCGCCCTTAATTCTCGATCTTCAAGTGCAGCTCTTTGAGCTGTTTGGCGTCTATTGTAGAAGGGGCGTCGCTCATGAGGCAGGCGCCGCTGGTAGTCTTCGGAAAAGCTATCACGTCGCGGATGGACTCCGTGCCGCAGATGAGTCCTATCAGGCGGTCGTAGCCCATCCCGATACCGCCATGCGGCGGTGCGCCGAAATCCATGGCGTTGACTATCATGCCGAAGCGTTTCTGCACCTGTTCCTTGTCGTAGCCCATCAGCGCGAAGATCTTCTCCTGCATGGCGCGGCTGTGGTTGCGCACCGAGCCTGAGCCCAGTTCGACGCCGTTGAGGACCAGGTCGTACTGGGCTGAGCGGATATTGCCGGGATCGGTGTCGAGCTTGTGCGCCTCTTCCGGCAGCGGGGCCGTGAAGGGATTATGTGTGAATGTCCAGTTGCCGGATTCCGCGTCTTTTTCCAGCAGCGGGAAATGCCGGACCCACAGGAAGGCCCATTTTTTTATCGCTGCGGGCTTAAGGCGTGCGATTAGTTCGTTGCGGAGCGCTCCCAGGCACGGGGCCGCCACGGCGGCTTTGTCGGCGGCCAGGAAGACGGCGTCGCCGTCCTTAACGCCCAGGCGCTCTTTCAGCGCGGCCTGCTCGGCCTCGCTTATGAACTTCAGCGTGGGCGATTCCCATTTGCCGTCCTTGAAGCGCAGCCAGACAAGGCCTTTGGCTCCGAGTCTTTTCACCAGCTCGGTGAGCTTGTCCATGTCCCCGCGGCTGAAAACGGCCGCGCCTTCGCCTCTTATGGCGCGCACTACGCCGCCGTCGGCCAGCGCGCCGGAGAACACTTTGAACTCGGAGGTTTTGAAGAGATCGGAGCAGTCCTTGATCTCGAGGCTGTAGCGCAGGTCCGGTTTGTCCGAGCCGTACTTGAGCATTACGTCGGAGAATTCCATTTCCGGGAACGGCCCGGAGACCTCGTCGCCCAGGCTGGCGAACACGGCCTTCATCATGCCTTCCACTACGCGGGCTATGTCCTGTTCGTCCACGAAGGACATTTCCAGGTCTACCTGCGTGTGTTCGGGCTGGCGGTCGGAGCGGAGCTCCTCGTCGCGGAAATTGCGGGCCAGCTGGAAATAACGGTCCATGCCGGACATCATCAGCACCTGCTTGAACTGCTGCGGGGACTGCGGCAGGGCGTAGAACTCGCCGGGGTTGTTGCGCGAGGGCACTACGAAGTCGCGCGCGCCCTCGGGGGTGGAGCGGGTGAGCATAGGGGTCTCCACTTCGTTGAAATCGAGGTCGTAAAGGTAATCGCGGATTATCCGGGAGAGGCGGCTGCGCAGGACGAGGTTCTTAGCCATGCGGGGCCGGCGCAGGTCGAGAAAACGGTATTTGAGGCGGGTCTCTTCGGAGACGCCGGCGTGTTCGCCGAGGTCGAAGGGCAGCGGCAGGGAGGCGTTGAGGACCTGGATCTCCAGGGCTTCCAGCTCTATTTCGCCGGTGGGCATGTGCTTGTTGGCGTTGGCGCCGGGGCGCTGGCGCACTTTACCGGTGACGCGCAGGGCGTATTCGCTCTTGGCTTCTTCGGCGGTCTTGAAGGCGGGTCCGCCGGGATCGGCTACTACTTGGGTGATGCCGTAGAGGTCGCGGAGGTTGATGAAGAGGACGCCGCCGTGGTTGCGTTTGCTGTCGAGCCAGCCGGAGAGGGTTACGGTCTGGCCGGCGTGGGAGGCGTTGAGTTCGCCGCAGGTGTGGGTGCGCAGCGCGGTGGCTTTCGAGGTGTTGTTGATTGTGGTCATAGGTGGTTAGTTGAAGAATCTCTTAGTTTGTGTCGGGGTGTCGAGGGTATGGGCCCGGCGGGCACCGCGTCGGCCACACCGTGGCCGCGCTCCTCTCGGGGACCTAGCCTTCGGCTATCCGGGCTCGGCGCTTACGCAAGCCTCGCGCGGGGAAGTGTCGCTTCGCTCCACCCCGACAGGGCCCGCCGAACCCATGCCCTCGCCACCCCTCCGGCATGATCTGATCCCGGAGAACTCTTACCGCATCAGCTCCTTCAGCTTTGCGGGAGCGTCGGCAGCGGCGACTGTGAACTGTTCGCCTTTTACCTTTAGGGGCTTGATGGCGACGGTGCCGGCTTTGAGCTCGTCTTCGCCTATCAGGAGCGCGAAGGAGGCGCCGCTCTTGTCGGCGGAGCGCATCTGCGACTTGAGGCTCAGCGCGAAGTTTGAAAAATCGGCGCTGATGCCCGCGGCGCGGAGGCTGGTCATTACTTCAAAGGCTTTGTCTCCCGCTTCTTTGGCGGCGGCTATGACGAAGGCTTTGGGGGCGGTGTCTATAACGGCCTTATCTTTGAGCAGCATGGCCAGGCGGTCCACGCCCATGGCCCAGCCTATGGCGGGCGCGGCGGGGCCGCCCATGGATCTGATGAGATCGTCGTAGCGGCCGCCGCCGGCTACCGCGTCCTGGCTGCCCAGGGCGGTGGAGCGCACTTCGAAGACCGTGCGGGTGTAGTAATCCAGCCCGCGCACTAGATTGGGGTTCACTTCGTACTTGATGCCGGCCGCGCCCAGCAGGCGCTGTGTTCCGTCAAAGTGCTCGACGCAGGCGGGGCAGAGCGCCAGCTTCGGCGCTTCCTGCGCCAGCTTTGGGCCGTCTATCTTGCAGTCGAGGGCGCGCAGCGGGTTGCGCTCAATGCGGCCCTTGCAGGGTTCGCAGAGGGTCCCGGCGTGCGTGCGCAGGAAGGACAGCAGTATTTCGCGGTAGGCTTTGCGGCATTCCGCGCAGCCGAGTGAGTTTATGACCACGGAGCAGCCTTCTACCCCGGCTTTTTCAAGCAGGCGCACCAGCATGGAAATGGTCTCGGCGTCGGCCGCGGGCGCGGGGTTGCCGATATGCTCGGCGCCTATCTGCTCGAACTCGCGGTAGCGGCCTGCCTGCGGGCGCTCGGCCCGGAACATGCTGCCTATGTAGAAGAACTTGGCGTTGCGCCCGGTCTGGCCGAGGTTGTGTTCGATATAGGCGCGCACCACCCCGGGGGTCCCTTCGGGGCGGTTGGCTATTTCGCGGCCGCCGCCGTCGGTGAAGGCGTACATTTCTTTTTCCACTATGTCGGTGGTGTCGCCGGTGGATTTTACGAAGAGCTCCTTCTGTTCAAGCGTGGGGATGCGCAGTTCCTGGTAGCCGTACAGGCCGAACACTTCCCGCGCCGCCGCCTCTACGCGGGCGAAAATGTCCGATTCCGGCGGCAGGATGTCGCGGAAGCCCCTGAGCGAAGTTATCACAGGTCGGCCCCGCTGCCCGCCATGGAGACGAGGCGGGCGTGGTCGAGAATGATAAGTTCTCCCCTGCGGTAATCAATGACGCCGTCGCGCTTGAGCACGTTTATGGCGCGGCAGACGGGTACGCGGGTGGTGCCCAGGTACTGGGCCAGCTCGCTCTGGTCTATGGCGACCTTGGCCTGGCCGGTGTGCTTTCCCTTGGCAAGCTCAAGCACGGCTTCGGCGAGGCGTCCCAGTATGTTGTGGAACAGCATCGAGGCTATTTCCCGGTCTGCCCTGGTGAGGCGGTCGGCCAGGGTCTGCAGGAGCTTCAGCGTGAATTCCGGGTTGGCCATGATGAGCCGCTTGAAATTCTTCTTGGAGATGACGTAGAGTTCCGTTTCCTCGGACGCTTGGGCCGAAGCTGAGCGCACCCTGCCGCCGAGCAGGGACATCTCGCCGAAAAAATCCCCGCGCTTAAGGAAGGCGAACGTCTTTTTCTTGTCGCCGCCGATGGAAGTGAAGATCTTGACCTTGCCTTCCTTGACGATGAAGAAGCTGTTGCCGATATCTTTTTTACGGAAGATTATCTCCCCTTTCCTGTAGCGGCGGGAGTCGGCTATCTTGATGACCTGCATTATCTCGGTGTCTTTCAGTCCCTTGAAAAAAGGCACCTTTTTAATGGCTTTCCAGACGTGCGTCATAGGTTCTCCTGTCGAATGGCTGTTCGTTCCCGCCGCCGGGATCACTGTTTTACTTCTTCGAGAGGCATGCCGCACTTGGGGCATTTGCCGGGCTTGTCGGATTCGCCGCCGGGGCATTTCATCGGGCACATATATTTCTTTGCAGCCTTGGCCGCATTTGCCGCCTTGGCTTCATCTATGCCCTTGGCGGCGTGCTTGCCGGCGTGCTTGCCGCCGCAGTCGCAGTCTTTGCCGGCGTGCTTTTTAGAGACGGCTTCCTGTATCTTTTTTGCCGCTTCCGGGGTTTTGCCGGTTATCGTTATCTTGACGCCGTCAGCGGTATTCTCAACTTTGGTCTCGGCGCCTTCCATGGCGCAAGCGCAGTCCTTGTTCATCTGGGACTTGTCCGAGTGGCGCTCGGCTACCAGCTTCTGGACCTTGGCGGCGGTTTCCTTGTCCTTGGCCGTCATCGTTATCTCTACGCCGTTGTCGATGTTCTTAGAGGTCTTTTCAACGCCGGGCATCTGCTCGGGGCACATTTTGCCTTCGTGCTTTTTCGCTTTTCCCATCTCCCCCATGGGGCAGTTGATGTCTTTCTTGTCGCCGGCCTTCTTCTCCGCGGCTTTCTTGTGCATGGGACAGTCCGCGCAGTCGTGTTCGGGAGCGGCGGCTTTTTTATCTGCGGGGGCGGCTTTGTCGGCCGCAAATAAGTTGCCGGAAGTCACGGCCAGGGCGATTATAGCTGTCAGCAGGATCTTTTTCATCTGTGGTTCTCCATGGACTCTAGAACAGGTTAAGGTTTTACCGAATGTAATTATATAATTTTTACGCAGGCCCGGCAGAGCGGCGGCCTGTAACTTTGTATAATTACCCTAAGAAACGGCTGCCGCGTACAGGGGGTAGCGGCCGCGGCAGCTCAGAACGTCATTGCCCGTGATATCTTTATGAAAAAACTGTTCCTTACCGGAGCGCTCGCCGTTATTCTTCCCTCCTTCACTGCAGCGGGCGGTTCCACCGCGCCCGCGGCGGCGGTGAAGCCCGCCAAACCAGCGCAGCTCGCCCAGGCCGGGAAGAAGAACAGCCTGCCCGGCGGCGGCTGGTTCACCTGGAAATTCGATAATAAGCCTAAGCTGGGCACCTGCATCATGATAATCCAGGCGTATTCAAAGGACGGCAGGCGCGACACTTCCTACGAGCTCATCGGGGACTCGGGCATGCCGTCCATGCCCTACCATGACTCCGGCGCGGTGAAGTTCAAGAAAAACAAGAAAGGCAATTACCTGCTGCCGGTGGACGTCGTAATGCCCGGCGAGTGGCGCGTTATCGTGCGCGTTAAGAAGGACAAGAAGGAGATCTATGCCGGCGAAGTGCTTTTTAATATTTAGTTTTCTTTTCCCCTGCGCCGCAGCGGCCGGTGAGAACCTGCTGTACTTCGAAGGGCAGGCCGTAGGCGGCTATTCTTCCGAGGCCGGCAAAGCGGTTTTTCATTCCATGTCCGCGTCCGCGCCGATGCAGAAGACTTCCGCTGGCTTCGATTTCCTCTCCAAATTCTCTTCGGAAGCAGGGGATACCGGCACGCTCGCGCTGCAGGGCCGGCTCGCCTACGAGCCGGACGCGTCCGACCGCCTGGAGGCCCAGCTCTATAACGCTTACTACAGGGCTAAAACCCCGTACGGCTACCTTTGGCTGGGCCATAACCGGCCCGCCTCCGGCCTGGAATCCTATTTCGATACCCACGGCGCCCTGCTGCAGGTCCTGCCGATGTACGGCTACGGCAATGACCGAGACTGGGGGCTTGGCGTTTCGAAAGACCTTGCCTGGGGCGGCGCCGCGTTCTCCGCGACTACGGGTTCCGGCATGCCCCTGCGCTGCGCCGGCAGTTACCTGCTGTCGGCCAGGGTGGCAAAAGGCTCGCTTTCCGGCGATAACAGCGAGAACGGTTTTTACGCCTCCGCGGGGAAGATCCCCGAGATCCACGGCTACGACGTCATGGAAGGCTCCGAAAGAAGCAGCGCGGCCCTGGGAACGGACTATGCCCTGCTGTGGGACCGCTGGGAACTGCGCGCCGACCTGAGGGCCGGAAAAATGCGCGGCATGAAATATTCCGCGGGCCTTGCGCGCCTCGGCCTGAACCTGCTTGCTGAGAACCGGCTGAAACTGGAGGCGCAGGCGGTGTACTCCGGGCTGGAAAAAGCCGAAGGCTGGGCGCTGGCTTCCGGGGTTTCCTTCACGCTCGCCCCGGAACTGACCTGGCGCGCGCTGTTCGAATACGACGAGCCCATGAAAGACAGGCGGGTGACCACCCAGCTGTATTATTACCTGCCGCTATAAAGGGAATATGGCAAAAAAAATGCTCGCGGTCCTGCTCTTGTTCTGCTTCGCGCCCAGTTCTTTCGCCGCCGTGGGCTGCGACCTGAACGACCCCGACCGGGACGTGGCGCGCCTGTTCCCCGCTTCCACCAACTACAAGACCCGCTACCTTTCGATAAAGACCGGCGGCGGGCCTGAACTGCTGACCCGGGTAGAAAAAAGGCTGGGCGACAGTTTTCACGGCCTTTACGAGAACATCGATGTTCCCTATACTCTTTACGATATTTACAGGGGCACGCAGACCATAGGCTATATACACGGCGTCAACCAGAAGGGCGAATACGGCGGCATCCAGGTCTTCCTGGCGCTGGACCCCGCCGGGGGAATAAAGGCGTTTTACGTGCAGAAGCTTACTTCCCGCGCCGCCAAAAACCTGCGCTCCCGGGAATTCGGTTCCCAGTTCACGGGCCTGGCGCTTAAAGACTTCGAGGGATACGATCCCGCGGCCGCCAAAGCGGCGCCCGGCTCCCCCCCGGCCGCGATCAAGGCCCCCGTCAAAGCCGGTAAGGATTTTAATTCCGTTATGCGCGCCGTAAAAAAGAACCTGATACTGATGGACGAATTCGTCTTCTCAAAGAAGGAAAAATGAACGTATATTCCATAGCCTACAAAAACCTGCTGCGCAAGAAGGTGCGTACCACGCTCACCGCCGGCGGTATCATGCTGTCGGCCTGGGTGCTGGCCACGCTGCTGGGTTTTAACCGCGGCTACCAGCAGGGCCTCAACCGCGACATCGATAATATGGGCTTCCAGGTGCTGCTGACCGCCAAAGGCTGCCCCTACGAGGCGGCCACCCTCATGCTTAAAGGCGGGACAGGGCTGCGCTACATGCCGGAGGACGTGGTCAAAACGGTCTACGCCAACGCCGAGGTTGATAAAATAACGCCGATGCTGATGCAGGGCGTCTTCGACCCGGACAAGGGCGAGAACGGCGCCGTGGCCGCCTACCTGGGCGTGGACGCCGAAACGTTCCCAGGCATGAAGACCTACCTGGAATTCAAGCAGGGCGGCTGGTTCTCCAGGAATGATTCCTACGAGGTCGTGATGGGCTTTGAGGCGGCCGAACTGGAACAGCGGGAAGCGGGAGACAAACTGCTGATCCCGGGCATGGACGAGGAACTGACGGTGGTAGGCGTGCTCAAGCGTTCCGGCACACAGGACGACGGGACTATTTTCCTCCCCATAAATACCGTGCAGAAGCTCTTTAAAAAGAAAGGCCAGCTTACGGGGCTGGGGATACGTGTCAAGAAAGATATTGATATGGCCGCGTTCGAGAACAAGCTCTATGAACTGCCCGACGTGCAGGTGGTCTCCATGGCGCAGGTAAAGACGACGATAATGAACCTGGTCAACAGCGCGCGCGTGATAGTGCTGGGCATCGCCGGCATCGCCATCATCATCGCGATGGCCGGTGTGGTGAATACCATCCTGATGTCGGTCATGGAGCGCTACGCGGAAATAGGCATCATAAAAAGCATGGGCGCTATGCCGCTGGACATCTTCAGGATGATCTGGATGGAGACGGCCATCCTGTGCGGCCTTGGCGGCGCCGCGGGCATAGGGCTGGCGTTCGTAACGGCGCGGCTCGCGGAAGCGGCGGTGCGCTACTTCCTGCCCTATGCCCCGAACGGGGCGCTTATAGCGCTGGACGCGCGCATCAGCGGTTTCGCCTTCGCGCTGATAGTCGTGGGCGGACTGCTGAGCGGCATTTACCCGGCGTGGCGGGCGGCGCGGGTGCGCCCCCTGGACGCGATACGCAGCGAGGGAGAATAGCTATGGCCAACGACATGATCATTTCCGCCAGGGACCTGAGCAAGGTCTTCCGCCGCGGTTCCGAAGAGGTCCGGGCCGTGGACGGGATCAGTTTCGAGGCCGGGGCCGGGGAGATGGTGGCTATCACCGGTCCGTCCGGTTCGGGCAAGACCACTCTTCTCAATATGATAGGCTGCCTGGACAACCCGACTTCCGGCACGCTCTCCGTAGGCGGCCGGCCGGTCTTCGGCGGGCACAGGGAGCTTTCGGAGCGGGAACTTACGCGCATCCGGCGCGAGCTGTTCGGTTACGTGTTCCAGAAGTTCTACCTGATCCCGACGCTGACGGTGGAGGAGAATATCATGCTGCCCGGGGCGTTCTACCAGGCGCCGGGCGCGAAAGCCGCGCGGGACGTGATGAAGCTGCTGGGGATAGAACAGCGCTACCGGCACTTGCCCGGGGAGATCTCGGGGGGCGAGATGCAGCGGGTCGCGATAGCGCGGGCGCTCATCAACGGGCCCAAGGTGATCCTGGCGGACGAACCTACCGGCAGCCTCGACAGCAGGCGGGCGGACGAGATCAGCGCCATCCTGCACGGGCTTACGAAACAGGGCATCACGGTGGTGCTGGTCACCCATAACCTGGACCTGGCCCGTTCCGCCGACCGCAGGCTGGAGATCCGCGACGGGAAGATCCACGCGGAATAAGGGCCGGAGGGCCCTTGATAATTCCGGATTTAGCTGGTAGACTATAATCAGGGACGGGGTCTCACCCTAAGCAGAGACGCAGCACAGTTGAGACCCACGCAGAGGGCGGACCATATGGTCCGCCCCGCTTTTTTGTCCCCTACTTCAGGTGCTGTTCGAAGAACCTCAGGGTATGGCCAGTGGACAGGACCTGGTTCTGGCGCTTGGCGGCGCCGTGGCCTTCGTCAGCGAAGATCATCAGCCCCGCGTCCACGCCTTTGGCCTTTACCGCTTCGTACATCTGGACGGCTTCCCCGACAGGTACCCGCGGGTCGTTGGCGCCCTGGATTATCAGCAGGGGCGCGCTGATAGCCTTTACGTAGGTTATAGGGGAGAGCTTCAGCAGGGCCTCTTTGTCTTTTTCCGGGTCGCCGTATTCCGAAGCCCGCAGGCTGCGGCGATAAGGGGCCGTGTTCATCAGGAAACTGTAGAGGTTGCTCATGCCGACGGAGGCTACGCCCGCGTCGTAGGCGCCGGCAAAGCGCGTCATGGCCAGCAGCGCGGCGTAGCCGCCGTAGCTGCCGCCGGTCACGCCGACCCGCGGGGCAACCCCGTCCCTCGCCCAGGCTTTTTTGATGTAAAGCGCGCAGTCCTCTATGTCCGTAATCACGTCGAGGCGCTTCGGGCCGTTGTCGGCTTCCCCCCACTTGCGCCCGAAGCCGTCGCTGCCGCGTACGTTAGGCGTGACCCAGACGAAGCCGGCGTCCACGAAGATCTGGGCGCCGGAGCTGAAGCCGGGAGCGCTCATCCCCTCCGGCCCGCCGTGGAAGCTGACTATCACCGGGCAGACGCGGTCTGCGCATTGCGCGGGGCTGCGCACGAACATAGGGACCTGCGTCCCGTCCCGGGCCGGGTAGTAGACGAGAGAGGCTTTCGCGAAGCCGGAAGTGTCTATCTCCGGAGAACTGGAGGCGAGCCACTTGACCAGTTCGCGCTTGTTCCAGTCCCAGACGTAGCTGGTCCGCGGCTCGTAGGCCTTGTCGATCCCGACGGTCATATACCGGCCGTCGCGCGAGACTTCCCCGACGTAGATATTCTCCGCGTCGCCGAAATCCGGCATGGCCAGCTTATCGAAGGTAAGCGGATCGTAAACGTCGAAGCGGGTGTAGCCCTTGTCGAGCCACTGCACGACCAGGTGCTTGCGCGCTTCGTCGACCATGAACCGGGAGATCTCCCGGTCGGGCGAACTTATCCTGGGCGACAGCTGCCCGTCCTTAAGCAGGCAGACCTGCCTGAGATCCGTGCCCTTGTTGCTGAGCACCAGGTATTCCCCCTGCCCGGCCCCGAACGCGGCGTCATAATCTTCGCGCTCGCCTTGTCCCAGCAGGGGCGTCAGCCTGCCTGACGAGAGATCCAGTTCGTAGAGCTCGTTCCACATGGAGCCCCGGTCCTTGATAAGCAGGAACCTGCCGGGCACGGCGTCCGCCACGCGCCAGAGGCCGGGTTCGTTGAACACCATTTTCTTTTCCCCCGTTCCCATTTCGTAGCGGTAAAGGGTGCGCTGGTCTGGTTTGCGGTCGTTGGCGGAATAATACACGTAGCGGGAATCGTCGCTGACGTGCTGAAAATAGGTCTGCACGCCTTTGACATGGTTTATCTCCTGCAGCGCGCCGCCGTCCGCGGGCTGGTAATAAAGGCCGGGGTTCTCCTGGCCGTTCCTGTCGCGGGATACCAGGATATATTTCCCGTCGGGTGTATACCCGAGCAGGCTGGTGGGGTCTTCCCCGCCGGTCATCTGCCTGGGAAAGCGCATAGGCCCGTCCAGCTTCCAGATCTGCGAGACGCCGGTTATCGTCCACGAGAAATGCAGCGCCGTCCCGCCCGGGGCTACGGCTCCCATGCCTGGCGACTTTATATCCATCATCGACTGCACGCGCGAGCTCACGGCCGGCCCCAGCGGCTTCGGGGCGAACGCGGAAAGAGTTTTCTGGTCCGTGCTTTCAAGGCCCAGGCCCTTGTAAGCCGGCGCGTCCTGTTTCTTGTTGACGAGGGTGCAGCCGGCGGCGGCGAGGAGCAGCAGGGGAAGGATTCTTTTCATAGGTTTATTTCCATTTCTTCACTTTCACGGTCCTGCCCGGCAACATGAAGGAATTGCCCCCGAGGTGGTGCAGCGTTTTGGGTTTCTTTTCTCCCGAGACCCAGGCCTTCACCACTTTGAGGACGAAGAAGTTGTATTTATCCGACATGCCGGAGTCTTCCAGGCGGCATTCCAGGCTGGCGTAGCATTCCTTTATCAGCGGGGCTTTGACCAGCGACGCTTTCTGCGGCGTAAGTCCGAAGGCGGCGAACTTGTCGGTATCTGCCCCCGACGTGCTGCCGCAGGCCAGGGCCTTGCGGGCGATCGCCAGCGTCGGGATGTTTATAACGCATTCGCAGGTATTCTTCAGCGTCCCGAAGGTGCGGTTCTCGTCGCTGATCACGCAGCCTACCAGCGGCGGGTCGAAATCCACCATGGTCAGCCAGGACAGCGTCATCACGTTGTTGCGGCCTCCGGCGGCGGTCGAGATCATGACCACGGGGCCGTGCTGCAGCAGGGTATTCACTTTGACGAGCGGGAACGCTTTCTTTTTCATCTTCCGCCTCCTCCGAACTTAAAGCCCTTGATGCGCAGCGTGAGCAGCGCGTCCCCCGAGAACAGCCTGGCGGCCAGCAGGACGAAAGCCGCGAAGACCGCGGCCTGGTAAGCTATGCCGTAGAGCACCTGCTGGATATTGCCCATCAGGATGTTCTGCGGGGCCATGAAAGCGTGCGTGAACGGGATGGCGTAGAGCAGGAATTTTATCCCGAAGTTGGCGGTGCTCAGGTCGATGAAGATGGGGAGCAGGTAGGCCAGCATCAGCGGCATCATCAGGGGCGTGAGCAGCGTCTGCACGCTTTTTACGTCCTCGGCAAGGATGCCCAGGATGAACGCCATGGAGATGGCGCAGAGAATGCAGAACAGCACCGAGAGCCCGGTGAGCAGGTATCCGGACGGGGTCATTACGAGGCCGAGCCGCGCCAGCGCCTCCGAGGCCGCCGCGGCGGGGCCCGCTCCGGCTATGCTGTTTATCCCGGACATGAACGAGCGCATGCCCAGCATGTACGCCAGCGACAGCGCGGCCGCGATCGACGTGGAAGCGGCGAGCTTCGACAGCACCAGCAGGCGCCTGTCCACCGGGGAGCTCAAAAGCGTTTCCAGCGTTTTGTTCTCTTTTTCGCTCGCCACCGAGGTCATGATCATCTGCGCGGACAGCATTACTATAAAGAAGACCGCCATCGGGAAAAAATAGGACTGGGACTGCATGAAGGCCACCACCTGCGCCACCGGTACCTGTTCCATGCGGCCGTCTATCACCGCGAATTCCCTGGCCGGAGCGGGGTCCTTCAACAGGTCCGCGGAGAGCCCCGGCAGCCGGCGCTCCAGCGCCCAGGCGCTCACCGCGCCGGAAACCGCGGTGGAAAGCTTCCTGACCCTTCCGGCCGCGAGCGCCGGCCCCAGGCCGGAAGCGTCCCGGCGGAAGCGCGAGTAATACTCCACGCGCGAAGCCTTCTGCCCCGCCACGTCCTTTTCGAGCCCGGCCGGGAGCAGGATGAAAGAGTTCTCCCCCGCGAACTGCGGGTCGGCCAGCGCGGCCGCGATGTTCGCCGCCCCGGAGGGCAGGATCTCAGCCTTTGCCTTGCGCATGGCCCCGGCGATGCGCTTGGAAAGCGGCGAGCGGTCCAGGTCGAGCAGCACTACGGAGTTGCGCACGCCGGAAGAGCGGCTGTGGCTGCCCACGGATTTGCCGATTACCGCGAAGATGAAGAGCATGGCGGCGATGGAGATCAGGAGCTGCCGGGTCAGCAGCTCTTTTATCTCTTTCTTGAACAGGACGAGGAAGATGTTCATCGGGCGAGAGCTATGAAGACCTCTTCAAGGTCTTCGGTCGAGAATTTTACCCGGAGGGCGGCCGGGGTATCGCAGGCCAGGAGTTTCCCCTTGTTGATGACCGCGATGCGGCCGGAAAGGAATTCTATCTCGGCCATGTTGTGGCTGGAGATGATGAAGGTGGTGCCTTCCGCGGCGAGCTGCTTGATGGTCTTGCGAATCTCGTAGCCGTTCACGATGTCGAGGCCGCTGGTGGGCTCGTCGAGGATGGCCAGCTTCGGGCGTATCATCACGGCCCTCGCCAGCAGCAGCTTGCGCGCCATCCCCTTGCTGTAGGTCTTGATCTTGTCCTTCAGCCTGTCCTTCAGCCCGCAGAGCTCTTCACCGAAAGCGGTGGCGGCCTCCGCCCTGGCGTGGTCTTTGAGGAAGACCATGGCCATGAACCGCAGGTATTCCCGCCCCGTCAGGTTCTTGTAAGCCCCGGCCTCTTCGGGCAGGTAGCTGATAAGCTCCCGCACGCGGTGCGCGTCGCGCACGGTGTCCAGGCCGAACACGGAGATGGTCCCGGCGGTGGGGGTCAGTATCGTGGCGATCATTTTCAGCGTGGTGGATTTCCCCACCCCGTTGGGGCCCACCAGCGCGAAGATCTCCCCGGCGCCGACGGAGAGGTCCAGGCCCGAAATGGCCTCGAAATCCTTGTACTTTTTTGTAAGGCCGCGCAATTCTACCGCGTTCATGGTATCTCCGGCCGCTTCCCCCGCGGGGGCGGGAACCCGTTCTCCGATATTATAGCGGTAGCGGAGCGGCCGCGCAAACTGGTTTTAGCGGCATGAAGTAAGATAAAATTAGGGAAAGGCGGGCATGGAGCGATTTATGGCAATATTCATCAAAGGGCCTTCAATAGTGCAGGCGGCCGGCAACAAACCGAAAGTCATAGAAGAGTATATCGGGCGGGTCAATTCAAAGACCACGACGATAAGCGTGGCCCGCATGGTAAGCCCCGGCGGCTGGGACGAGCCTACGCAGGAGCCCCGGTTCACCGAGTATACGCTGGTGCTCAAGGGAATGCTCAAGGTGGAAACCCACGACGGGACCTACGAGGTGCGGGGCGGCCAGGCTATCATCATGGAGCCCGGCGAGCGCGTGCGCTACTCAACCCCGGAACCGGAAGGCGCGGAATATATAGCCGTCTGTCTGCCGGCTTTCTCTTCGGAGACCGTGCGCAGGGAAGAATAGCGGGCAGGTCAGCGGCTTTTAGTCCCCTCCAGAAGCTTTCTCGCTTCCGCCAGCTTCGGCCATGAAGCCGGCGCGTTCTGTACCGCCCAGAAAAGAGTCTCTTCCGCTTCCTCGCCGCGCCCCAGCGCTTTGAACAGCCTGTAGCTTTCCAGCGACGCGTCGCTGCCCAGTTCGGCCATCGCGGCCGGTTCCCCGCCCGTGTGCGCGGCCGCCGCGTAAACGGCGCTCTGGCAGGCCTGCAGGGCCTGTTCTTTTTTATTTGCCGAGGACAAGGCAAGGCACCTGTCCAGGAGAGCCCTGGGGTAGCGGCCGTCCGGGCCGCCCGCGGCAGCCGCGGCGCGCGGCGCCGGCTGGGCAGCCTGCGGCAGCGCCCAGGCGCTGTCGGGCCCCCGGCCGGAACCTGGCGCAGGGCCAAGATAATTCCGCCGGAAGTCAGCGCTCAGGGCGAGCACGCCTTCGCAGAGCCCGGCGCGGGCGGCGCCGGCTTCCCGGCCGTAGAGCGCGACCAGCTCCGGGCAAAGGGAGTTCTGCAGTTCCGTGGGAAAATAGGTAAGGAGCTCCGGGAAAGTCCGGTCCAGCAGCATCGTGTCCCGGGTCTTCAGGCTTTTCTCTTCCGAAGCGTCGCCGCTGCGCTTGAAGTAGATCCCCTTGTCCCGTTCGGCCAGGGCCAGCCTCATGCTGGCGGCGGCCAGCGGGCGCTTGCCGGCGTCAAGCGCGTAAAGCGCGCGCAGTATGTAGTTCTTCCCCGTCACATCCTTGTTCCACTCCGTCTCCCGGGGGGTGATGCGGGTTATCAGGTCCGCCCCGCCCGACGGCCTGCCCTTCTTCCTGTTCTTAAGCAGCGCGGCGGCCGCCAGGTCGGTCTTGATATAAATATCGTGCGGCGCGAGTACCGCGGCTTTGCCCAGCTCGCGGTAGGCCCCGGAATAATCCCCGGCCAGAAGCTTCAGCCTGCCTGATTCCCAGCGCAGCCAGGAGATCCCGGGAGCGGCGGCGACGGCTCGCTCGAGAGCGGCGGCTTTTTCGTGCCCGGGGGCCGCCCCCGGATGGCGGATAAGGAGGGCCATGCAGAAAACGACCAGGGCGGCCGGGAGCACCGCCGCGCCCGCGAAAACAAGAACGCCCTCGCCGCGCGCATCCCCGCCGCCGGCGCCCAGCGACAGGAACCCGGCGGCGCCCGCGGCCGCCAGCAGCGGCAGTATCGCCGTGAGATACCGCTCCTCGGAGGAAAAAGCCAGGTTGACCGCCAGCAGGTAGGCGCACAGGAGATTAACCCTGGAAAAAGCCGGATCGCGCCGCAAGAATACCGCCGGGACCAGCCAGAACAGGACGAGGAGGGCGTGCGGCGAAAGCAGGAACCAGGTCCTTTTCGCCACCCCGGCGGCGTACTCCCGCGGGTGCGTCATTATGCGTTTCGCCACCCAGAGGGCGGCATTGTCTCCCTGCGTTATTCCGGCCAGCGCCCTGTAATCCCCCTCGAAGGTGGAAACTTTCCCCAACGCCCCGGTGACCATGTTCCATTCCGCCCGCCCGTCGAAGATCCTCAGCCCGGCCGCGTCTCCCGGTCCGAACGTTATCCAGGGGACAAGGAAAAGGAATGGTACCACCAGGATCAGGGCGGCGCCGGCCAGTGAACGTTTCCAGGAAGTCTTCCAGGCGGCCAGCTCCAGCGCGGCCAGCGCGGCCGGCAGCCAGCAGAGCAGGGACCTGGCGAGGAAGCTGGCGCCGATCGCGCAGCCTTCGATGAGCCTCCTGGCCGCGGGCGAGAACAGCGTTAGCGCCAGCGCGTTGGCGACAAGGGCCAGCATAAGGCAGTTGAAGCGCTGCTCGATATCGAAGAACAGCCAGGGCGAGATCTGCCCCGCGAAAAGCGCGGCCGCGGCCGCGACGCCGGCCGGCCTGCCGGAGAGCAGGCAGCCCAGGCTGTAGCCGGCCGCGCAGAGCAGCAGCGAGAGCAGCGCCCACAGCGCCTGGACTTCGGGCCAGGTCGTGTTGCCGGCCATAAGCGAAGCCACGCTTAACAGGGGCATAGAGTTCCGGGACACCGGCGAGAGCATGTGGAAAAGCGGCCTGCCGTGCGAGGTGTAATGGAGCGATACGGAATTCAGGGAGACGACGTCCTGCGGATACAGCCAGCCGTCCGGGAAGATCAGGAACGCCGCCGCCAGGGCTAAAAAGAACCAGAGGGCGGCGCGCAGGGGGCGCGGGGCCGCCGCGGGAAAATCTCCCGCCGACTTCAGCGCTTGCGCCAGCAGCCGCCTCACGCCGGCTCCGTGCGCCCGCGCAGCAGGCTATAGGCCGGGGTGGGCCTGTTCCTGGGGAAGACCAGCAGGGCTGGCAGCTGCGGCGGCAGGGCGTTCATGCGAGAGCTCCGTGGAGTACAGGCTGTATAGCACTATCCTAGAAAATATATCCCGTCCCGTTCAATTTTGCGCGGAGGTATTTGGTAAGATTAGTCATGGACCCGACAACGCAAAACGCCCTCGCGCAGCTGTCCTCCCAGGGGGCCGCCCTCAAGGGTTCCGGCGGCAGCCTCATGGGGTTCACGGTCTGGGGGCTTGTCGTCGGGTTGCTCGTATCCGGCATCGGCTACCTGTATTACAGGTATGGAAGGCGCAACAACAGTTTCTTCACGCTCGGAATCGGCGTGACGCTCATGGCCTTCCCGTATTTCGTCTCGGACACGCTTTACGTGGTGCTCATAGCGGCGGGCCTGATGGCGTTCCACTACTTCTCGGAGAAGAACTAATGATACATTCCCTGGTCAACGACGCGGCGCTCGTATTCTTTGCCCTCTTCCCGGTGCTGAACCCGCCGGCCATGTCCCCCATCTTCCTGGAGATGACCTCTTCGCTGCCCGACGAGGACCGGCACCGCCTGGCCGGGCTTATCGGGCGCTATACGTTCATGATGCTTTTCGTGGTACTGGTGGCGGGCGGCTGGCTGCTGAAGATCTTCGGCATTTCCGTCCCCGTGATACGCGTGGCCGGCGGGCTGCTGCTCTTCAATACCGCCTGGAAGATGCTTAACAACGAACCTAAATTCTCCCGCGAGGAGCAGGCGGAGCTCAAGGAAAAGATGTCCTCCCGGGCTTTCTTCCCCATGACCATGCCGGTCACCGCCGGGCCCGGGTCCATCGCGGTGACCCTTACCCTGATCCCGGCCGGGCCGCTGCTGAGCTCCTCCACCTGGCTGAGCTTTTTCGGCAATTCCGCCGGGATCGCCCTGGCGGCTTTAAGCGTTTTCCTGTTCTACCGCTATTCGGAGAACCTCCTGCGCCGCCTGGGCAAGGCCGGGGCGCAGACCATCTCGAAGATCTCCGCCTTTATCCTGCTCGCCATCGGCGTGCAGATAATCTGGGAAGGGATCCGCGGCCTCCTGGCCGCCGGGTAAAAACATTCCGCGGCAAAAAAAAGACCCCCCGTCGCAGGGGGGTCTCTTTTCATCTTAGCCCGATCTGTCAGAACCTGACCGAAGTCGCGTCAGGCGCCGCTATGTAGCGGCCGGGGGTCGGAGCCACGTCTATATACTCGGTCTCCGCTTTCTCGCCGGCCAGCCTGGGGATATCGGCGGTGACCACGGAGATCTTGGTCACGTCCTCTCCGCGCCCGCTGGTCTGTTCATAAGTGGCCATCGTGGTGCAGCCGGCCGGGCTCTTTATGAAGTCCGTGTCGCCGCGCACCAGGATGCCCTCGATCTTCTTCGTGGCGGTGTTGAAGACCGGGGAGCCGGAATTCCCGCCGAAGGTGTCCAGGTCGGCTACGAAGTAGCCGATCTTACCCGCGTCGCGCACAGAAGCGCCGGCGGCAACCTTGAGCGGCAGGCCTACGGGGTGGCCGATCACGAACATCTTTTCTCCCTTCTTGAGGTTCTGCGCCCTGTTGACGGGAAGGGGCTTGTGGCCGGTAACTTTGCGGTCAAGCTTGAGCAGCGCGTAGTCCGGGCCGAGGCTCTGTCCCGCGGGATTGGCCGAGCCGGGTTCGCCGCCCAGGAAGCGCTTCACTATCTTGGAGCAGCCGTACACTTCGCTCTTGGCGATAGTGGTGGTCGCCGCCGCGCCGGCTTTGCCCACATTGTAGCCGAACACCAGCTTGACGTCCTTGCAGTCCGCTTCGGTCTTTATGCAGTGGCCGGCCGTCATCACCATGTCTTCCCCCACCAGCGAGCCGGAGCAGAAGGCGCCGATGGGCTGGTCCTCGAACTTCTCGCCGGGACAGAGCTTCATCGCGTCTTTAAAGGGCCTGGTGGAAAGTTTGTACTTGCCGCCGGCCTCCGTCACCTTCGCGGATTTCCAGAAGGAGACCACGGAATCCGAAAGGGTCTGCATGTCCGCGGCGGATTCGAAATAATCCAGCCGGTTGTCGGCGCCGTAGATGCTCTTTCCCGCGGAGAAAGAAAGCATGGGAAGCGCGAGCAGTACTGTTGCGCTCAGCGTGAGGTTCATAAGGTTTTTCATAACTCCTCCGGATCGTCCTTGTTTTATGGCAGCCGCAATATTTTGCCACTATGTTATACAGCCGGGGTTGATAAATGTCAATGCCCGTGCGGCCCATGCCGCGCGGCCAATGGGCCCATGTGCGGCCTGGGTCTTTAGGGTAAAGGCGGATCAGATCCAGCCGAGGAATACGGCGGTAGAGCGCGCGTCCACCGCGCGCAGCGCTATATATAAGGTAATAATAACCAGCAGGTAAGAAGCCAGGGGCAGCAAGTGATGCGGCCGCTCGCCGGGCATCGTCCAGGTTCCCTCCTCCCAGTTTTTCCCGGCCCGGGTGTAGGAGGCCAGGCTGCAGAGGGCGTAAGACTGGAGCGCGAACAGCGCGAAGGCGGCGCAGCCCGCGGCGGGAAGGCCGGCCAGGGACGTGCCGGCGTTGAAACCGACGAAGTATGCCCACTTCGCTCCGGCCAGGCTGTTCCAGTAGTTCCAGAGCAGGCCGGCTAGGGTCCCGGAGGCCAGGAGGTTCAAGGTCTTTTCCGGCAGTCCCGCTTGGAGTTCCCGCAGGAGCGAGGGCAGGCCCAGGCGCAGGTTAAGGGCTTCCGCGGGCAGGAGGAAAGCGCAGCAGAGCAGCGGCGAAAAGAACTTCGGCAGCGCCAGGGCCAGGGCAAGCATTACAGCTCCGGACGCGTACATTACGCGGGCGCTGCCCTTACCCAGCCGGAACGCCGGGGTTCTTATCCTGCGGAAGGGCCTGTAGACGGAGAGGAATTCGGTGAGGGTGAAAAGGAAGGGCAGCATGACGGCCCAGGACAGGACATGGCCGGTCCAGCGGGTGGACAGAGTGAAAGGCTGGGAAGTATACTGCCACAGGCGCAGCCGCAGGTTAAACAATTCGAAGCACGCGCCGAAGAAAGCGGACCAGAACGCCAGCACGAAAAACTCCCCGGTGCGGGAAACCAGCGGCGAGCTGCCTTTTACCCAGTAGAGCACCGCGCTGACCAGGAGCAGGCAGGTCCAGGAGGAAAAGACGAAGAACTGGCTGCTCACCGGCTCCAGTTGGAGGGCGCGTCCGCCGAGCACGAAAAAAAACAGCATCAGCCCGGCGTAAAACGCGGATCTCGCCTTTGATTCTTCGTCCAGCATATACCCCCCCGGCAGGACAGGCGCTTAGAAGCGGAACTTGTATTTCTTCAGCCCCAGCTCGGCCTGCATCTGCAGGATCTCTTTCTGCGTTTCCTTGTTGAGCGGTACGCCGCGGTCCTTGCGGTACAGCCACGCGAGGTGCTCTTTCTCCCCCGCCGTATAGATCCGCTTCGCGCCGGGCATCTTCCTGGAAGCGCGCAGTTCCCGCAGGATGCCGCCCGCGGTCTTCTTGAAGGAGCGCAGGGCGGTAAAAGCCTCTATGTTTATGGCGAGGAAGAAATGTCCCAGCGGGTAAGGGATCTTCTTCCCCTTTTTGTCCACGCCCAGCAGCATCTTCATATAGGCGCCATCCTGCAGCGCCGCGGAAAGTATCTCCACCACGGCGCAGTAGCCGTAGCCTTTGTAGCCGCCCAGCTCCTCGCCTATGCCGCCTACGGGCACCAGCGCGGCCGTGCCGGCCACCAGGTCCCTGAGCACGGCGACGGAATCGGTCTTGGAATTGCCCTTATCGTCTATCACCCAGCCCTTGGGCATCTTCTTGCCGAGCTTGGCGTAGACCTCGATCTTGCCGCGCTGCGTGATGGAAGTGGCGCAATCGAGCAGGAACGGGAACTTCTCGTCGGTGGGGATCGCGAACGTCAAGGGGTTGGTGCCCATCATGTTCTCTACGCCGAAGGTGGGCGCCACGGACGGGCGGGCGTTGGTGCCGGTGATGCCGATCATGCCGGCCTTGGCCGCCAGGAGCGCGTGATAGCCCGCTATGCCGTAATGCGTGGAGTTGCGCACGGCGGTCATGCCGAGGCCGTATTTCTTCGCCTTCTTCACGGCGATCTCCATCGCGCGCTTGGCGATAACGTGGCCCATGCCGTTGTGCCCGTCGATAACCGCGGTCGTCGGGGTTTCCTTCACTATCTCGAAACGGGTCTTCGGCAGCTGTATGCCCTGTTTGATGCGGTCATAATAGATCGGCTTGAGGCGCGAAACACCGTGCGAGTCTATGCCGAACTTGTCGGCCGTTATCAGCACGTCGGCGCAGACGGCGGCGTCCGCGGCGGGCACGCCGATGCCTTTGAGCACGTCGCGCATGAAATCTTCCATGGTCCCGAACTTAACCCACTTGGCGCCTTTTTCTATTTCCATGATAATCCCTCCTGTGTCAGGCTTGCTTTTCTTCTATGATGTCGGCAAGCAGGGCGGCCGCTTTGCGGCCGTCCGGTATTCCAATCTTTCCGAAATTGTCCGCCATTTCCGCGGTGCGCGCCGGGGCGGCGAGGAATTCTCCCAGCGTTCTCCGCAGGTCGGAGTCGAAATCCGGCCCTTCGTCCAGGCAGACGGCCGCGCCCCGCGAGGCCAGGACCAGGGCGTTGGCCTTCTGGTGTCCTGCGGCGGAGGAGGGCAGCGGCGAAAGAATGGCGGGTTTCTTCAGGGCGGCCAGCTCGGCTACCGTGCCCGCTCCCGAGCGCGACAGCACCAGATCGGCCGCGGCGTAGAGCAGCGGCATATCTTCCCTGTAGTCGAAAAGCTTCAGCCAGGGGGCGCCGGCCAGCCCGGAGGCGGCGTAGGCGGCGCTTACAGCTTCCAGGTTCTTCCTGCCCGCGATGTGTATGAGCTGGAACCCGCCTTTCAGGGCGGCGGCGCTTTTTATCATGGCGTCGTTGAGCCGGCGGGCGCCCTGGCTTCCCCCGAAGAGCAGCACCGTGAATTTATCCGGCTCCAGGCCCAGGGCTTCCCGGGCCTGTCTGGCGCCGGGCGCAGAGGCAAAATCCTCGCGTATCGGCGTGCCTGTCAGCGCGGACCTGGCCGCGAAAGCGTTGTTCTCTATCGGCAGGCCCAGCGCGGCTCTATTACAGAAGCCGCCGGCCAGGCGGTTGCCCAGCCCGAAGATGGCGTTGGACTCGTGGATGTACGACTTGACGCCGGCCAGGCGCGCGGCCAGCACGGCGGGAAAGGCTATGTAGCTCCCCGTGCCCAGTACCGCGTCCGGCCGGAAGTCGGCGATCACCCGGCGCGCGAGCGCCAGGGAGCCTAAGAACTTGAAAAAGAAAGAGACGTGCGCCGCGGGGTTCAGGGAGCGCGGCAGGGAGGTCATGTCCGTTTCCGCGTAGGGGAAATCGGCTTTCCGCAGGGCGGGGATGGAGATGTCCTCTTTTTTCACCAGGAACAGCACCTGCCAGCCGCGGCCGCGCAGTTCGGCCGCCAGCGCGAAGCCGGGATAAAAATGCCCGCCGGTCCCGCCGGAAGCTATAAGTATGCGCCGTTTCCCTAGCATCGTGTGCCGCTCCTGTGCGCCGAGACGTTGAGTATTATCCCCGTCATAAGCAGCGAGGCCAGGATGGAGGAGCCGCCGTAGGAGAAGAAAGGCAGCGGGATGCCCTTCGTCGGGATCAGGCCGATCGCCATCGACATATTGAAGAAGGCCTGCAGCGTTATCACGAGGGTAAAACCGAAAGCCGCCAGGGCCGTGTAAAGGCTGGGGGCGTTGCGGGCTATGCGGGCCCCCTTTACCAGCAGCGCGGTAAAAAGCCCCACGACGAGCAGGGTCCCCGCCAGGCCCATCTCCTCGGCAAAGATGGGGAAGATGAAATCCGTGTGGGCCTCCGGCAGGTAGAGGAGCTTCAGCTGCGAGCCGCCCAGCCCCTTGCCGAACCAGCCGCCCGAGCCTACCGCCAGCAGCGACTGCGAGAGCTGGTACCCGGTGCCTTTGATGTTCTCGAACGGGGAGAGGAAGGTCTTAAGGCGGGCCAGCCGGTAGGAGTTGAAGACGATGGCAAGGACGACGACAGGAAGGGCCGCCAGGACCGGGCCCAGGATGAAGCGCAGCTTTATCCCCGCCGAGAAGAAGAGGAACATCGTCACGCCGAAGAGCAGCACGGGCGTGCCCAGGTCCGGCTCGACGGCGATCAGCAGCAGGATCACGCAGACGGCGCAGAACGGTTTTATCATGCGGCGCCAGTCCGTCTGAATCGTGCTTATGTTCCTGTCGAAGAAATCGGCCAGGTACAGCACCACGGCCACCTTGGCGAACTCGCTCATCTGCAGCTTCATGAAGCCGAGCGGGATCCAGCGGCGCACTTTCGCGATAGGCGGCATGAACAGGGTTATCAGCAGCAGCAGCGCGGTCACGGCGAAGACGGGCTTGATGTATTCCCGCAGTTTTTCCAGGTCGGCCCTGGCGGCCGCGGCGGCCAGGCCCAGGCCCATCAGGATCCACAGGCCCTGGCGCTTGGTGTAGAAGAGCGCGCCGAGCCCTTTGTTCTCGGCGTAGATGGCGCTGGCCGAAAAGAGCGAGACCAGGCCCAGCAGCAGCAGCATGAGGACGATGAAAAGAACCGGGTAGTTGATGTATTTAAGGCTGCGGTTGGAGATGGTGTTGTAGGAAATGGCGCGCCGGCCGGAAAGATCCCCCCCGCGCCCCGGGTTGGCGGATACCGCGCCGCGACCCTGGAAGCTCATCGGAGCTCCTTTACCAGCGCCTTGAAACTGCGGCCGCGGTCTTCAAAATCCCTGAACTGGTCGAACGAAGCGCAGGCCGGCGAAAAAAGGGCGATGTCGCCCGGCGAGGCCAGCTGCAGTATCTCCCGGCAGGCGTTCTCCATGGTCGCGGCGGTTATCAGCGGGGCCGTTCCGGCCAGCTCGCGTTCTATTTTCGCGGCGGCCGCGCCTATGGTTACCACGGCTTTCACGCTTTTCCTGATCAGCGGCGTCAGCGGCTCGTAGGGATTGCCTTTGTCCTGGCCGCCCAGTATCAGCCAGATGTTGCGCTTTTCCCCCAGGGCCTTCAGCGCCACCACGGTGGAATCCACGTTGGTCGCTTTGGAATCGTTTATGAAGGAAACGCCTTTTATCTTCCCGGCCGGTTCGATGCGGTGCTCAACGCCTTTGAAAGCGGAAAACACTTTGCCGATGACCGCCGGTTTCACGCCCTGGTGCAACGCCATCAGGCCCGCGCACATGGCGTTCTCCAGATTATGCGCTCCGGGCAGGGCCGGCGGCTCTATCTTTACCGTTTTCACGCCGCTGCGGAATTTAAGGCTGCCGTCTTCCGTCCAGGCGCTGAGCCGGGCGCCCCGGCGCTTCGAGGAAAAGAAAAGGACTTGCGAAGGGCAGCGCTTCGCGAGGCGGCGGCAGCGCGCGTCCTCGTAATTAAAAACGCAGCAGCCCGACGGGGCCTGGTACCTGAAGATATTTGCCTTGGCCTTGACGTAGGCGGCCATGCCGCCGTGATGGTCGAGGTGGTCCGGGGTGATGTTGAGGACGCAGGCCGCGTCGGGCTTCAGGCGCGAACTGTCTTCGAGCTGGTAGCTTGAAGCTTCCATGACCACCGCGTCGCCGGCCCGGGCTTTTGCGGCCACTTCCGCGGCCGGTACGCCGACATTGCCGCAGACGAGGGCCCGGGCGGCCGGGCGCAGCGCGGCGTTCATTATTTCCCCGAGCAGGATGGTGGTGGTGGTCTTGCCGTTGGTGCCCGTTACGGCGAGAAAGCGCCCCGCGCGGGAAAAAGCCAGCGCCGTCTCGATCTCGCTGAAGACGGGGATGCCTTTCTTTTTAAGCGCGACGATAAGCGGGCTGGAGTGCGCCAGCCCCGGGCTTTTCACGGCGAAGCCGCAGGAGAAGACCGCTTTGGAATGGCCGCCGGTCTCGGCTTTCACCTTGCGGGAGAGGCTTTTCAGGCGGTCTTTCAGTTCCCCCGCTTTTTTTGAGTCGGTGAGCAGGACCTGGAAACCGTTGGCGTACAGGAGGTTGGCGCAGGCTATGCCGGACTTCCCGGCGCCTATTACCAGCGCCTTTTTGCCTTTGAATTCTTCGGGGGTGAACATAGCGTACGGCTAGCGGATCTTCAGCGACGACAGGGCCAGCAGCATCAGCATGATCCCGGCTATCCAGAAGCGGATCGTCACCTTGGATTCCGCTATGCCTTTCAATTCGAAATGATGGTGGATCGGCGCCATCAGGAAGAGGCGCTTCTTGTTGCGCAGCTTGTAGGAGCCCATTTGCAGGATCACCGAGAGGGTCTCCAGCAGGAAGATCCCGCCGGCCACGGGCAGCAGCAGTTCCTGCTTGGTCGCGATGGCGGCCACGCCGATGGTGCCGCCGAGGAAAAGGGAGCTGGTGTCCCCCATGAACACTTCGGCGGGGTGCGCGTTATACCAGAGAAAGCCAAGGCACGAGCCTATCATGGCGGAAAGGAAAACGGTCATCTCCCCCGCTCCTTCCACGTAGATGATCTTGAAGTAGGAGGCGAGCTTCACGTTGCCGGCGGAATAGGCAAGGATGGCGAAGGTCAGCGCCGTGAAGACTATCGTGCCGGCCGCCAGGCCGTCCAGGCCGTCGGTGAGGTTGACCGCGTTGGAGGAGCCGATTATGACTATCATGACCAGCGCCGCGTACATAAGCCCCAGGTTAAGGTACATTTCTTTGGCGAAGGGTATGGACAGCAGGTTTGAATACCCGGCATTAGGCGGGTTGGCGGCCAGGTAGCCGGCGACAACGATGGCGGTGAAAAGCTGCAGCGAGAACTTGAAAGCGGAGGACGCGCCTTTGGGGTTCTTCTTAACCAGCTTGGTGTAGTCGTCCATCCAGCCGGTAAAAGCGAGCACCACGGTGGTGAACAGCAGCAGCAGGATGAAGCGGTTGTCGATGCGGGCCCACAGGAGCGTGGAGGTGATAAGGGTCAGGAAGATCAGCAGGCCGCCCATGGTGGTGGTGCCCTGCTTGGCCAGGTGGGTCTTGGGGCCGTCCGTGCGCTGTACCTGGCCTATTTTGTAAGAGCGCAACTTGGCAATGAGCCAGGGGCCTATTAGCAGGCTGAGCAGGAAGGAGGTCATTACCGCGCCGCCGGCCCTGAAGGTGATATACTGGAAAACGTTGAGGGGACTGAAGAGGTCTCTGAATAAATGTGCGTAGTAGAGCATCGCGTTCCTTAAAATTGCCGCCGGCTTTCCGGCCCGCTTCTATATCTATATTTTATTATTTTTATGGGCCTTCGCACGAATTGATTTGGCGATCTGCCGGCCTGCGCGGACACTTCCCTTATGGCCCAGGGGCGGAGGGCCTATAAGGCTCAGGTGCCGCGGGCGCCGCGCATATATACTATTACCGATGTCGTCCATGCGCATATTTCCCGCCGCGGTGTTCTTCCTGCTCTCTCAGGCGCCTTTTGCTTTTTCCCTTTCCATTGAACAACTTTCTTCCGCCGCTGGAACAGTTAAGGCGGAGGCCCCCGTTCCCGGTGCTCCGGTCAAGGCGGCGCTCAAAGAATGGACCGTACTCATTTATGTCAGCGCCCGCAATAACCTGGGGCTGGAGGCCATAAAGGACGTCAACGAGATGGAGGCGGCCGGTTCCACGGACAAGGTGAACGTCGTCGTGGAGATGGGACGCATAGTGTGCAAGCCGGATTTCAACCCGTTCGCCAGCGTGCAGGAACCCGTACCGCCCCAGGCGGACTGGACGGGCTCTCGCCGCTTCCTGATAAAGAAGGATACCGATCCGCTGGCCATCAACTCCCCGGCGCTGGCGCATTTTCCCGACGCGGACATGGGCGACTGGAAGCACCTGGCCGAATTCATAGCCTGGGGCAAAGCCAATTACCCGGCGAAGAAGTACCTGCTGGTAGTGGGCGGCCACGGCAGCGGCTGGCGCGGCGTTAAGCCCCCTCCCGGCGCGGCCAAGGGCATCTCCTACGACGAGGTTTCCAATAACCATATTTCCCCCGCGGAGCTGGCGGCGGCCATTAAGGCCGGCGGCGGCGTGAACGTTTACGCGTCGGACGCCTGCCTGATGCAGACGGTGGAGTTCGTCTACGATCTCAGGAGTTCGGCGGAGTATATAGTGGGTTCGCAGGAGACCACGCCGGGCAGCGGCTACAACTACGAGGTTTTCCTGAATGCGCTGACGGCTAACCCGGGCGATCCCTTCGCGGCGGCGCAGGCCGTGATGAAGGGCTTCTCGGAATTCTACGGCTCAAAGCAGCAGTCGGTGACCATGTCCATTGTGCGGCCGGCGCTGGCGGCGGAGCTGGCGGGCAAGCTCGACAAGTTCGCGCGGCTGGTGGCGGCTTCCCCGTCGGACATGAAGATCTACAACGATAAGCGGTTCGGGCTGCGCAGCTTCGACGACGAGGACGCGCGCGACCTGTACCAGCTGATGAAGCTGTATTACGACAATTCCGGCACCCCCGCGGTGAAGGAGTCGGCGCTGGACGTTATTACTTTCCTCTCCGGGAAGTTCGTGGCGCGCAACGACGCGGTGGGCCACAAATCAAAGGACGCCAACGGCTTGTCCATCCATTTCCCCCTCTTCTACCTGAACTACAAGCCCAAGTACGAACACCTCTCCTTCTCCCGGGCCACCTACTGGGACGAAATGATCAAAGCCGTAGTCTTCTCAAAACAATAGCAGATAGGTTCCCACGATGCCGGTCGGGGTGGCCGTGGGGACCGGAACGCAAAACGCGCTAGGGCACACCGTGCCCGTCGCTCATCCTCCTCCCTCGCCGCTTACGCAAGGCTCGGTCGTCGGAAGGTTTTGCTAACCCGGTCCCCGCGTCCGCCCCTCCGGACTAGGCGAGACCTGAGAGTTTCACTAAAATGCAATTGAGAGGACTGGAGGGATGGGCACGGGGTGAGGGTTAGCAAACCCTTCCGGAGGCCGAGGCTTGCATAGCGCCGCGTGGAGCGAAGCGACACTTTCTTGCCCGGAGGAAGAGCGAGGCACGGTGTGCCGAGCGCGTTTTGATAACCCTCACCCCGTGACCGTCCCGACTGGGTATCGGGAACTTTTACAGGCCTTCGATGATGCGCTCGAATTTCATGGAGCGGGAGGCTTTGATGAGGAAGGTGCCTTTGCCTTCGCCGATGAGGCGGCGCGCTTCGGGCAGCCAGTCGTCCAGGGTTTCGCCGAACTCCATGCTGTTGCCCCCGGCCCGGCAGTAGGCGCCGGCGGCGGCCTTCATCTCGGGGCCGGCCAGGAAAACCTTGGCCGCGCCCATATGCGCCAGCGCCGCGCCCAGGTCGGTGTGGTAGTGCGCGGAATGGGTGCCCAGTTCCTTCATGTCGCCCAGCATCAGGTAAAGGGGCTTGGGCTTATCGAACATCTCTTTCAGCGCCGAGCTCATGGACTGCGGGTTGGCGTTGTAGGCGTCGAGGATGACCAGCGAGCCTTTGATGCGCAGCTCCTGCATGCGCATCGGCGGCGGGGTATAGTTCTCCAGGCCTTTCTTTATCGCCGCAAAATCCAGCCCCGAGGCCAGCGCCGCGGCGGCAGCGGCGGCGGCGTTGTGGTAGTTGTGCGCGCAGGCGTGCGGCAGGTCCATTTCGACGAGATGGCCGCGGTATTCGATGCGCAGCTTCTCCCCCTCGAGGATGCGCAGGTCAGCCTCGTTCGCCCTGCCGAAAGTGAGCGCTTTGAGCCCGCGGCCGCCCAGGCGGCCGAGATACCTGTCGTCGCAGTTATAGACCAGCGTGCCGCCCGGGGCGAGGCAGCGCGCCAGCTCGGTCTTAGTCTCGAAGATGGTTTCCAGGTCGCCGAAATATTCCAGGTGCGAAGGGCCGATGTTGGTAATGACGCCGCAGGTGGGGCGCGCCACTTCGCCGATCTCCCTGATATCGCCGCGCCGGGAAGCGCCGAGCTCGAACACGCCGAACTTGTGCGCCGGCGACAGCTCGAGCAGGGACAGCGGCAGGCCGAACTGGTTGTTGAGGTTCCCGGCGTTGGAGCAGGTCTCCCCGGCGAAGGAATAGATGCTCTTCAGCATTTCCTTGGTGGTGCTCTTGCCGTTGGAGCCGGTTATCGCGGTAAGGGGTATCTGGAAGCGCTGCCGGTGCCAGGCCGCCAGGTCCTGCAGGGCCTTCAGCGTGTCTTTGACCGTGACCAGTTCCGCGGGCAGGTCTTTTATGCTCCCGGCCGCGTTTTCGCGGATCAGCCAGCCGCTGACGCAAGGCAGGCTCTGGGCGAGGAAATCGTGCGCGTCGTAGGAAGCGCCTTTGAGCGCCCAGAGAAAATCACCGCATTTCAGCTTTCTCGTGTCGGTTCCGAACGTATTGAACGGCGCCTCCGGGTTTCCCTTCACCAGTTTCCCGTTGACCGCCTCCGCTAAAGTCTTTAAATCTATCTTCAGGTCCATAGTCTGTCTCCCGCCCTTATTTCGCGTCCCCGCCCCTGTTCTTTATCGCTTCCGTCGCGGTTTCCACGTCGCTGAAGTGAATGGTGCTGTCCTTTAAGATCTGGTAGGTCTCATGTCCTTTGCCGGCGATCAGCACTATGTCGCCCTTCCGGGCCAGCCCGACGGCTTTCGTTATAGCTTCTTTGCGGTCGGGGATGAGCTCGTAGCTGCTGAACTCGCCTTTTATTGCCTGCTCGATGTCGGAGAAGATCTGCGCCGGATCTTCCGTGCGCGGGTTGTCGCTGGTGATAATAGTGACGTCGCTCATGGAACAGGCTATCTTCCCCATAGGACCGCGCTTGGTGCGGTCCCTGTCCCCGCCGCAGCCGAACAGCGTGATGATGCGGCTGTGGGGCATGAGCTTGAGGTTGGAAAGCACGTTCTCCAGCGCGGCGTCGGTGTGGGCGTAATCCACGAAAACCCTGTACTCCTGCCCCAGGTCCACCCGCTCAAGGCGGCCGGGCACGTTTTTCAGCGCTTCTACTCCCTCGACGGCGGAATGCATGGTCACGCCGCCCGCCGAGGCGCAGGCGATCGCCGCCAGGGCGTTGTAAATGTTGTGGCAGCCCAGCAGGTGCAGTTTCACCGGCAGCGACTCCTGGTCCGTCTTCAGGACAAAGCGGGTCATATCTTCCAGTACTTCTATCTTTTCAGCCCTGAAATCGGCGTGCCTGTCTATGCCGAACGTGAGCACCTTCATTTTCCCTTTCAGGCTCTTGAGCAGCGCCGGGGCGCGCTCATCGTCGGCGTTTATCACGGCGCACTTGTCCTTCTTCGCGGACCGTTCGAGGAGTTCGAAAATGCGCGCCTTCGCCTGGAAATAGCTTTCCCTGTCCTTGTGAAAATCCAGGTGGTCGCGCTGCAGGTTGGTGAAGGCGGCCACGTCGAAATCCACATCTTCCACGCGGCCCAGCGCCAGCGCGTGGGAGGAAACTTCCATGACCGCGGTCAGCGCGTCGGCGGCGCTCATCTTCGAAAGCAGCTCCTGCAGATCGTGGGCCAGCGGCGTAGTGTTTGCCGCCGCGGAAATTACCCGCCCGTCCACACGGTAATCTATAGTACCTATGACCCCGGGGCGGGCGCCGCCGAGGCGCAGTATGTTCTCCAGCAGGTAGGCCGTGGTGGTCTTCCCCTTGGTCCCCGTTATACCGAAGATCCTTAGTTTCTTAGACGGGTGGCCGTAAAAATTTGCCGCCGCGCGCGAAAGCGTAACTGCCAAGTCCGCGGTTTTTACAAAGGCCGCGCCGGGGTAGCCGTCTTTGAGCTCCCTTGGGAACTCTTGCGCGGAGACCACCGCCGAGGCGCCCTTCTCCAGCGCCTGGGCTATGAACCTGGCGCCGTCCGTCCTGGCCCCGGGCAGCGCGAAGAAGACGGCGCCGGGGGCCGCCAGCCGGGAATCGTTCACAACGGCGGAGATCTCCGCGTCAGGGCCGGCGAACTGCGCTGCGGTGTTTTCCAGTATGAGTGAAAGCTTCATGATAGTAAAGTTTTTGCGGCGCCCGGGGAGATCAGCGGCAGGGGTACTTCTCGATGAGCTGCGCGTTCGCTTCGAGCAGGCCGGTTTCCCCGGCGCTGAGCGGCGCCAGCTGCTTGGAATAATACCATTCCTTGATCTTCGAATAGAAAAAGTGTTTCAGGTCCGTGTCTTTTATCTCCGACCCGGGATTTTTCGTGAGCTGGTCCAGTTTAAGCACGCCGGATTTCAGGTCCCAGGCCGTTTTACGCGCCCGCAGTTCGACGCAGGACCGCACCAGGTCTTTTTCCCGGTCGGTAAGCTTGCGGCAGGTCTCGTCTTCCAGGAAGCCGTCCGGCAGGAGGGCCATCGGCGCGTCCAGGTCTATGTTCATGTCGAAGTTCAGGTCCCAGTCCGCTTTTTTCTCTTCCCAGTCCTTTTTGATCGTTTTCGTGACGGCTTTGAGGATATGCGCGTTCTGGGTGTCCACCAGGCGCGCGTTAACTTCCACGTTCTTGCCGTCGAGGTCTATCACGCTGCCGGTCACCACGGCGTCCGCGCCCAGGATATTGCCTATCTTTTTGGCGGTGGCGTCGTCCACCACGCCTCTCGCGCCCAGCTTCTGCTCTTTGAGCACCTCGTCGAGGCGGCTGCGCTCTATTACTTCCATGCGGGGATTGGAGGCTATTTCCGAAGTGAGGCGCTCGGTCACTATGGCGCTGGCCTTGCTTTTGGCGCCGGTCTCGGAGGAAAAGCCCATCACCACCACGCGCCTTTTGGCCTTCGCGTCGGCGATACGGGAGAGCTCGCGGGCCACGTACTTGTAGCCTTCCATCCCGGCCCAGGCAAAAGCGCCGAGACCGAGCAGCAGCAGCAATATCTTTACCGGCTTCATCGCTTTATAATAGTAAATTCGCGGGTACGCCGTCAGGCGCCGGTGGCGGCGTTAATCGGAGACGGGGCGGTCCTGGAAGCGGGCGCGCTGGGCGTCCGTGACCTTGAGGTCGGGGGCCAGGCCTTTGCGGGTAATGATCTTCTTGGCTATCTCCTGGAAGGCCGGCGCGGCCGTTTCGCCGCCGTAGGTCAGCCCCTTCGGGTTGTCCAGCACCACCAGTATCACGTACTGCGGCTTGGCGAGCGGGAAGAAGCCGGCGAAAGAGGCCACGTTCCTGCCGGTCAGGTATTTCCCGGTCTTCGGGTCTATCTTCTTGGAGGTGCCGGTCTTGCCGGAGATGGAATAGCCCGCCACATCCGCGTTCTTGCCGGTGCCCTTTTCCACCACGCTGCGCAGGATGACCTTGACCCGCTCCGCCACCGAGGCGGAAACTACCTGCCGTATGACGGCAGGCTCGTTTTTGAACACCTCTTCGCCTTCGAACTCGCTGATCCTGTCCACCAGGCGCGGTTCGAACAGGCGCCCCCCGTTGGCGAGGGCCGAATAAGCGTTCAGCACCTGCAGCGGGGTGGCGGCTATGCCGTGCCCGTAGGAGCCGACAGCCAGGTCGATGGGCTTGAACCTTTCCAGGGGGCGCAGGATGCCGGCCGACTCGCCGTGGAAACCCAGGCCGGATTTGGAGCCGAACCCGAAGGCCTTGGTGTAGAGGTAAAAATCTTTCACGCCCAGCTTGAGGCCGATCTTGGCCGTCCCGATGTTGGAAGAACGCTCTATCACCTCGGAGAGGTTCAGGGTCCCTTCCGGTTCGTGATCATGCAGGATTACCTTGCTGTTGAAGGCCCAAGCGCCCTTTTCGCAGAAAAAAGTGTCTTTCTCCTCGACGATCCCTTTTTCCAGCGCGGCGGCCAGCGTCATCGACTTGAACGTAGAGCCCGGCTCGTAAACCCATTCCACCGGCTCTATCTTCTGGTAGTCCGCCGGCCAGGTGGCCATAGCCAGTATTCTTCCGCTTGCGGGGTCCTGTACCAGCGCCATGCCGAGGTCCGCGCGGTTCTTCTCGACCGCCCTCTTTATCGCTTCCTGCGAGAAGAACTGGATATCCTTGTCTATCGTCAGGTGCAGGTCCCTGGGACGGGATTCCTTGTCCAGCTTGTCCTGGAAGATGACCCGGCCCGCGGCGTCGCGTATGACGCCGCGCCGGCTTATGTGGCCGGTCAGAACCTTGTCGTAAAGCAGCTCGATGCCTGTCAGGCCCTTGTCCTCGCTGGTCACGCCTATAACGTTCCTGGCCAGGTCGCCCGACGGGTAATAGCGGCTCTGGCGCGGCTCCAGGACCAGGCCTTTGAGCTTAAGCGCGCTGACCGCTTCGAAAGCCGTCCTGTCCAGGCCTTTTTTTACAGGGACGAAATTCTTAGCCCGGCGGAACTTCGCGCGGAAGTCCGGGGGCAGCGTCAGCGTGCGGGCCAGCGCGGCCACGGCCGCGGGCGGGTCCGCCAGGTCCTTTTTGAACAGGGATAAGTCCCAGGTGACGATGGATTCCGCCAGCAGCTGCCCGTCCGCGCCGAAGATGCGGCCGCGCGGCCCCGTTTCGGAAACTGTGCGGTTCATGGAGCGGGAAGCCATTCCCGAGAGGTTCTCGTGGCGCACCGTCTGCAGCCAGAACAGCCGCGCGGTTATGAACAATGCGGGGATGCCGGCCAGGAAAGCGCCGGCTTTAAGTCTTGTCTTGAGTGTTTTTGCTGTCATCGGCGAAGCGCGGGCCCATAGGCCCGCTGCCGCCTTCCGGCTTTACCAGGGAAGTTTAGCCAGCCAGCCCCGGGCCTGCTGCTCGGGCGACGCGCTGCCGTCTAGCATCACGACGGCGCCGGGTTCGGGGTAGACCATGCCGAGCTTCAGGGCCTTGGCTTCCAGTTTCTCGGGCGAGAGAGAGGTCTGGATCTCCTTCTTCAGGTAGGTATTGGAGCTCTCCAGGTCCTTGATCTCGCACCTGACTTTTTCTATGTTGTAGCCGAGCTTGACGGCCTGCACGTTCTCCCATGCGAAGAGGAAGCATACCGCGCAGAGCAGCCCCAGGGCCGCCAGGTTCATGTTGCGTGTTTTCTTGAGCATCAAAGTAGTCCGCCTTAAGAAGTTTATTCCATGCTGAAAAGCTCTATGCGCCTGACCCCGTGTTTCTCCCACAGGTAGAAGATCTTGGTCGGGGACAGGGAGGCCTTGAGCCCGTTGAATTTCGCCCGCGTCGTCCTGGAATGCAGCAGCTTGTTGAACTTCGCCCCGGCTTTAAGGATGTTCTCTGGATACATAATGCCTCCCTTTACCGTCGGTTACAGCTTCTCTATAACGCGCAGCTTCGCGCTTCGGGCTCTTTTGTTCTCCTGGAGTTCCGCTTCCGAGGGCTTCACGGGTTTCCGTGTCACCGGCTGCCAGCCGCCCAGGCTCGCCATCATCTTGAACGTTTCTTTCACTATCCGGTCTTCCAGCGAGTGGAAGGTTATGATGCCGAGCCTTGCTCCCGGTTTGAGCAGCGGCATTATCTTCTGAATGCCGCGGGTGATGTTGTCGAATTCGTAGTTGACCGCCACCCTGAGCGCCAGGAAGGTCTTGGTGGCGGGGTGGATCTTCTCGCCGTGCGCCGGGACCACCCTGGCTATCAGGGCGCCCAGCTCGGCCGTGGTCTCGAGGGCGCGCGCCCTGCGGGTGTCCAGTATGGCCTTGGTGATGCGGCGGGAATGGCGCTCGCCGCAGATGCGGATCAGGTGCTCGATCTGTTCGTAAGGCCACTGGTTGATGATCGTGTACGCGGTCAGCGGGTTGTCGGGGTTGATGCGCATGTCCAGCGGTCCGTCGTGCTTGATGCTGAAGCCGCGCGAAGCCTTGTCGAAATGGAGCGAAGAGATGCCGAGGTCGAACAGCGCGCCCGAAAGCGAGCTGATGCCTTCGCGGGCGGTTATCTCGTCGATGTTGGCGAAATTCCCCTGCGCTATCTTAACGCGGGGGCCGAACTGCGCCAGGTTGCGCGCCGCTATGGCCGCCATCTCGGGGTCCCAGTCTATGCCCAGCACGCTGACGTCCGCAGGCAGCGCGGCCAGCAGGCGGGCGGTATGCCCCCCCATCCCCAGCGTGGCGTCCACGAAAGTGCCCTTGCGGCCGGTCACCAGCAGGTTCACCACCTCCTGGGCCAGCACGGCGATGTGGGTGAATTCCTGCGCGGGATTTTTCTCCGCGCCGTCAGAAGGTCCTGTTCCCGCGTTCTCCGTCATAGGTCTATGATCTTGCTGAACTTTTCGAACGAAGGGTCCATTACTTCTTTTTTGTATTTTGACCAGGACTGCGCATCCCATATTTCAGCCTTATTACCGACGCCGCGTATTATGATCTCTTTTTTCAGCGATGCGTACGCTTTCTGGTTCTGCGGCACCAGTATGCGGCCCTGCTCGTCAAGCTGGGCGTCCGCCGCGTTGCCGAAGAAGAAGCGCTTGAAAGCCCGCTCTTCTTCCTTGTTCTCCGACTTGAAAATTTCCATGTTGTTGGCGATAAGTTCTTCCCACTTCGAAGGCAGGAAAAGATACAGGCAGCGGTCGAGGCCTATGCTCACCATGAAATAGTTCTTGTCTTCCTTGTGGAGCTCGTCACGGAAACGGGACGGGATGAAGACGCGGTTCTTCGCGTCCATCACGTATGAATATTCTCCGTAAAGTGTGCTCATAACTATTCGACTGCTTTGCAACATTCCTGACCACTATCTAACACTATCCACCACTTTCCACCACGGGAATAAAATATACAGCATAGGTTCCCCACCTGTCAATAGCTTTTTTAAAAAGTGTTTGTTTTATAGACATATTTTGTGGTAAAAAATGCCGTAAAAAAAGGCGCGGGTTGAGCGTTGTCAACCTGCGCCTTATATATAAGGAATATAAATTAATGGGCCCGGGTGTATTCGGGGTTAGCGGTTCACGTCGGAGATCTTGCCGGTCTTGAGGTCGTAGCGCCAGGCGTATTCCAGGGAAGAGAACTTGTTGTAGGGCATGCCGTAGGCGCGGTAGAGCGCCTGCGAAGCGGGGACGCCGTCGCGCAGCCCCTTGCAGAAGAGGTAGAACGCGTCGCCGGATTTCATCTTCATCAGGAAGCGCGTAACGCTGTAGGACTGCGCGTACCACAGGCGGATATTGTCTTCGTCGGCGCCTGAAAGGTTCTCGATGCGCACCAGGTCCGGCAGCTTGAAGCCGCTGCCGCCGTCGAGCAGCTTCAGGTTCTGCGCCAGCCAGTCCGGGGTGGCATTGCCCCTTTCCGACTGGACGTACGTGGCCAGGCCCTCGCTGAGCCACAGCGGGCTGGGATTGCTCGGCGTAAAGAAGCTGTCGAAATAGATGTGGGTCAGCTCATGCGCCAGGATGCCGAAGGCTTCGTCGCTCTTATACAGGTAGATCTTGCGCTCGGAGAGGGAAGCCGCCCCCCCCGACCAGCCGGGCCGGCCGGTTATGCGGCGGTAAGTTTCCTGGCTCTGGGAAAAGAAGATGAATACTTTTTTTTCTCGCGTCCACGGCGAAAAGGCCACCAGGTCCAGCATGATGCTGCCGTGCAGGGTTTCCACCGTTTCGGAGATCTCCTTCGAAACCTCTTTGCCTTCTTCGTAGATCACGAAATGCCGCGTGACCAGCCTGGCAAAACCTTCGGGAGTGGCGGGGTAGGCGGTTTCATCGTCGGCGCCTGAAACGTTTATGGCCGCCTTGTCCTCGGCGGTATGCATCGGCATCACCTCCGAAGAGGCGACGTCCTTTATGTCGGGGCTGGCCAGGGGCATTACCAGGGAGCCCTGCTGCGGCAGCGCGGCCTGCGGCTGGGCGGGGCCGGGCGGGACGAAGGCCGGCGGCGGGGCCGTTCTTCTTTCTACGTGGGAGGACTCCGGTTTTCCCGTGAAGGGATTATTGCCGACGCGGAATTTCTTTACCAGGGACATGTCCTCGCTCATGTACTGGTACATGAAAAGGCCCCAGATGCCTATGATAAGGCCCCAGAAGACTATCCTTAGTTTGGATAATATGTCCATTTAAAGCGGCGCCCGATCCCTTACCGCATGGAATCGCGCACCTTTACCGCCATCTCCGCCATCGCCGCAGTGAACATCGAGAAAAAGATGATAAAGACCGCCTGCGTGGCGCATACGGCCCAGAGCTGGGTGCTCTCCATAGCCTGGGAGAAGGCCTGCGCCAGCGTCATGGCGGGCGCGTCGGCCATGGCGAAGGCCATGCCTTTGTAGAGGTAGATGCCCAGCATTACCGCCGCCGCCGCGGCTGCGGTAAGGAAGACCTGCCACTTCTTCATGAACATGGCGGCCGCCGCCGGCGCCGTGAGGAACAGCAGCCACATGGGCGCCCAGTAAGGGAACAGCAGGTAGAACAGGACGGCGCTGGTGAGCAGGTTGATCCAGACCGTGATGCCGCGGATGTGCCGGGTATACTGCATCAGCCTGTAGATATTGGAGTTTAGCCAGTAGTTGACTATGAACGAAGCGGCCAGCAGGCCGAACGACAGGTAAGTGACGTTTTTCTCCGGCTCGGAAAAAAATATGGCGAACAAGATAAGTATCACCGCGAACGGCGTGAAATAATAATTAAGGACGTGCATAGCGCTATCTCCCCTGCTTCCTGAAGACCAGTATGAAGCGGTCCTCTTTTTCCCCCGGCAGCCTGTAGCCCGCCTTTTCCGCCAGCACGGCGCGGGCGGCGGCCATCGCCTTTTCCACTTCCGGCCGCACGGAGGCGACCTGCGCCGCGCTCTGCCAGGCCAGGAACACGCCGCCTTCGGTCAACATATTTAAGCATTGGGGCAGTATATTTTCAAGCTTTCCCATGGCGCGCTCGGTAACGGCGGCGTAGCGCGGGGCCTTCGGGCCTTCCCCCACCCTGCGCTGGAACACCGCGGCGTTCTCCGTTCCCATGGCGGCCAGGGCCCCGGAGATGAACGCGCAGCGCTTGCCGATGGAATCCACCAGCTCGAACCGGTACTCTTCCAGCGCGGCGGCCAGCGGCACGCCGGGGAAGCCGGCGCCGGTGCCCGAGTCGCAGATCAGCGCGCCGGGCTTGGCGTAGCGGCGCAGCAGCGGCGCGGCCGCCAGGGAATCGGCGATATGGCGCGGCCAGACCGCGGCCTCGTCGGCCTGCGAGATCAGGTTCATAACGGCGTTGCTCTCTATAAGCCTGGCAGCGTAGATCTCCAGCCTGCCTTCTTGCGCGGGAGTCAGCGTCACGCCCCAGCCCGCCAGCGCCGCTTTCAGTTCTTCGTTCATTCGCTTTTCCCCTTCCTTGAGGATTTCCTCGCCTGAGGTCCGGCGGCGCCGGGCGCCTGCGCGGCGCGCCCTCTGCCCATATTCACCCACAGCAGCTGTATGTCGGCCGGGGTCAGCCCCGGTATACGGCCCGCCTGCGCGAGGGTCAGCGGGCGGACCTTCTGCAGTTTGTGCCTGGCTTCGTTGGACAGGCCCGGGGCCTTCACGTAATCGAAACCTTCGGGGATGCGCAGGTGCTCGAATTTCTTGAGGCGTTCCGCTTCCTTGCGGTTGTGCCCGATATAGACGGCGTATTTTTTTTCTATTTCCGCCGTGGCGGCGGCCCTTTGTCCCGTCCAGGGCCCGTCTTCCGGCAGGCATTCCCGGGTCTTGCCCGCGGCGCCCAGCTCCGTTACCGCCCTGGCATACGCTTCGAAGGCCGCAGCCCGCGCGCGGGGCAGCAGCCCGAGCCTGAAGCCATGCGGGGCCAGGCGCAGGTCGGCGTTATCCTGGCGGAGCAGCAGCCGGTATTCGGCCCGCGAAGTGAAGACCCGGTACGGCTCATCCACGCCTTTCGTGACCAGGTCGTCGAGCATAACGCCGATGTAGGCTTCATCCCGGCGTAAAATGAGCGGCTCTTTTTTGTTCACTTTCAGGGCCGCGTTTATGCCCGCCACCAGACCCTGCGCGGCCGCCTCTTCGTAGCCGGTGGTGCCGTTGACCTGGCCGGCCAGGAACAGACCTTCCACGGCGCGCGTCTGCAGCGTGTAGTCCAGCCCCGACGGGTCGCAGTAGTCGTACTCGATGGCGTAGCCGGCCCGCACGATCTCGGCGCGCTCCAGGCCCGGCACGGACCGGACTATCTCGATCTGGGTTTCTTCGGGCAGGCTCGTGGAGAGCCCGTTGACGTAGTATTCCTCCGTGTCGAAACCCTCCGGTTCCAGGAAGACGTGGTGCGCGCCGTGATGCGGGAACTTGACCACTTTGTCCTCGATCGACGGGCAGTAGCGGGGGCCGGTGGATTTGATCTTGCCGCTGTAAAGCGGGGACCCGTGCAGGCCGGCCCGGATCACCTCCGCGGTCAGCGCCGTGGTGCGCGTTATCCAGCAGGGCAGCAGCTTGTTGGTGATGGCGGGCGTGAAATGGGAGAACGGCTGCGCCGGGGAATCCGGGGCCTGCCGGTCGCATTTGGAAAAATCGATGCCGCGGGCGTGGAGCCGCATAGGGGTGCCGGTCTTGAGCCTGCCCAGCTTCAGGCCCAGGGCGAGCAGGCTCTCCGAAAGCGGGTTGCTCGGCGGGTGGTTGTACCGCCCGCCGGGAAAAGAGCGCAGGCCGATGTGAACGACCCCCCGCATGAACGTTCCGGCCGTCAGTATTACCGACGGGGCGCGGTAGCGCGTGCCTCGCGCGGTCTCCACCCCGCAGGCTTTTCCGCCGCGGGTCAGCACGCGCACCGCCTCGTCCTGCACGGCCAGGAGCCCGGCCTGCCGCTCCAGCGCGTGTTTCATGGAGAACTGATAAAGCTTCTTGTCGCACTGCGCGCGTGGCGACCTGACGGCCGCGCCTTTGGAGGTGTTGAGCATATGGCAGCCGAGCATGGCCCGGTCCGTTATCTTCGCCATTTCCCCGCCGAGCGCGTCTATCTCGCGCACCAGCTGGCCTTTGCCCACGCCGCCGATGGAGGGATTGCAGGACATCTGGGCGACGGTGTCCAGGTCCTGCGTAAGCAGCAGCGTCACCGCCCCGAGCCGCGCGGCCGCGAGCGCGGCTTCGCACCCGGCGTGCCCGCCGCCTATCACGATAACGTCGAAATCCCGCGGATAGTTGAACATGGTCAGAAGAGCATCACCAGCGCCTGCATATTTTCCGGCAGCAGCAGCGAAACGTTATACAGGAACAGCCCGGAGGCCGCCATGGCGAGGAAAACCGCGGCCGCGGCGCGAGGCCCGCCGGGCCCGCCCGCCAGGCGCAGCGCTTTTACCAGGAAAACAAAATACCACAGGGCCATGGCGAGAACGGAAAGCTCGTAGAGACGGCTGGAGGAAAGCAGGATCGCCAGGCCCTCCAGCGGGAGGATCGCCGTCCCTATGGCGAAAGAGGCCAGCAGCACGCGCAGCATGGCCGGAAAGGAACTTTTTTCTCCCTGGTAGGCGAAGAACGCGGCGGCGGCCGCCGCCAGCGCGGCGCAGGCAAGGGCCGCGGGATAATTTTTCAAGAGGGCGAGCGCCGCGAAATACGCGAGCGTCCCCCCCAGCCCCAGGAGCACGCGCGGCCCTATCCGCCCGCGGGCAAGGACGGCGGCGAGGCGCGGCAGGAAAGCCGCGGCCAGCAGCGTGTTGACCGCGCTCCCGGCCGCCCCCGCCAGGAGGTAGGCCGTAAAGGAGCGGCCGAAGGCCAGGGCCGGGGCTTCCGGCATGAACGACCGCGGCAGGAAGACCGCGGCGGCGGCCGCGCCCGCCGTGTACAGCGCGAAGAATAAAAGGGATGGGGCCAGCGTGCGGGACTCCGCGAAAAGCTCGCGCAGCGCCTCCGAAGGCCGAAGCAGCACTTTGCCGAAAAGAAGGGCGGTCTCGCGCATCTTATTTCCCCACGCAGAAATTCCTGAAAATGTCCGCCAGCACTTCCTCGGGAGCGGTCTCTCCGGAGATGGAGGCCAGCGCCGCCAGCGCGCGCCGCAGGTGCTCGGCCTGCAGCTCCAGCTCCGCGCCCGCGCGCAGCAGCGCCGCCAGTTTCCCCAGTTCGGCGGCTGCCTTGTTCAGCGCATCGAAATGGCGCGCGAAAGTTACGGCGGCCTGCGCCCCGTCCTTCATGGCCCTTTTTTGCCGGGCGACGAGGGCCTTCTTCAGGGCCGGGAGCCCTTCCCCCGTCCTCGATGACACCTTCAACCCGGCGCCGCGCGCTGCCCGTGGCAGGTCGGCTTTGGAGAGGATCCGGATGAGCTGCGCCGGGGCCGGCTCCAGGGCGCGGCGCAGGGCCAGCTTGTCGCTTGCCGTAGTGCCGGTGGACGCGTCTTTGAGGAGCAGCACGATGTCCGCCGCTTTTACGGCCTTGGCCGCCCGGTCCATGCCCTCCTTTTCAAGCGGCCCTTTTTTAGCGGCGTTGATCCCGGCCGTGTCGGTGAAGATCACCGAAAAACCGTGTATTTCCAGCTCCACGTCGAGAGTGTCCCTGGTGGTGCCGGCCTGGGGCGAAACTATCGCGCGGTCGTAGCCCAGCAGGGCGTTGAGCAGCGAGGACTTGCCGGAATTGGGCGCGCCGGTGATGGCTACCCTGACGCCCTCGCGGATGCCGCGGCCGCTTTCGAACCCGGCGGCCAGGCGCAGGGTGTCCCTGCTCACCGCCGCCGCTTCGCGCGCGAAGCGCGCTACGTCGAGAACGGGCGTTTCTTCGTATGAATCGTCGAGGCGGGCTTCCAGCTGCGCGAGCAGGCGCACCAGTTTTTCCCTGAGGCCCAGTACTTCTGCGGACAGCTCTCCGCGCACCTGCGAGATGGCGGCGCGGTGCGCCGCTTCGCTGCCCGCGGCTATCAGCCCCCCCACGGCCTCGGCCTGGGCCAGGTCCAGTTTGCCGTTGAGGAACGCGCGGAGCGTGAATTCCCCCGGGGCGGCCGGCCTGGCGCCGGCCCTGACGGCCAGGTTGAGGATAGAGCGTATTATGAAGGGAGACCCGTGGCAGGTTATTTCCACCGTGTCCTGCCCGGTGTAGCTGGCCGGGGCGCGGAAAAAAACCGCCACCACCCTGTCTATCAGCTTCGCGCCGTCGGCGATGTCGAGCAGGACGGCGCGCCGGTGCTGCGGGGCCTTCTGCGGCGGACGGGTAAAAGAGGCCGCGGCGCAAAACGCTCCCGGGCCGGACAGGCGGATAACGGCCAGGGCGCCCGTGCCGGGCGGCGTGGCCTGCGCAACTATGGTCTGCTCCGTGTCGGGTAGCGTCATGGTCCGGTAACCGCGAAATTGAACAGCGTGACAGCGCTGTGGCTGTCACGCTGTGTATGTCACCGCTTGTTATTTCTGCTCTGTAGGCTGCGTTTCCACCGTCTGCTCTACGGCGGGCGCCTGCTCGGGCGCCGCTTCCGCGGCAGGGGCGGCTACCGCCTGCGCGGTTTCCGTCCGCACGGCTTCCGCCTGCACGGCTTCCGCCTGCGCGGTTTCCGTCTGCACGGTTCCCGTCTGCGCGGTTTCCGTCTGGCGGATCACCACTTTGCGCCAGCGGCCCTCGCCCTCGGAGGTGGTTTCCATCCCGGGGTACGAGGTCTTAACCATGTTATGCACCATCTTCCTCATGGAAGCGGGCATGGGGTCCAGCCTGAACGGGGCGGCGGTGCTCTTTACAGAGTTGACGGCGTCCTCCACCAGGCGGGCCAGTTCCTTTTCTTTCTTGTCCCAGTAGCCGCCGGTGTCAAGGCGCAGGGCCGGGTGCGGCTCGCGCTTGCGGCTGACTATCGAGTTGACGACGAACTGCAGGGACTGCAGCCCGCGCCCGTTCTCTTCGGTGAACGCGGTGTGGTCCGCGCACTCGAAGCGGATGAAGATAAGGTTCTCCGCCGATTCGAGCCTGGCTTCGGTCACCGTCGTTTCCATCCCCATCAGTGAGGTTATCTTGAGCAGCGCGGCTTTCGCGTGCTCCACAGGGTCCTGTGCGGGCTGTATGGACATGAAGTCCGCCGCAAGGGGCTCTTCCTTGTAGACGCGGTCCCGTGACCCGCCCTGGTAGCCGCCCTCTCTTCTCGGCCCGCGTTCGGGACGGGGCTGCTGCTGTTGTTCTTCCGTGGACGCCGCAGGCGGGAGCCTGGCGTCTTCGTAGCCGTAGCGCCCGGGGCGCCTGGGGGCTGAGGCGGAACGGCTTTCCCGTCTGGGGCCGCCTTCGCGCCTGGGGCCTGCGCCGCGTCCGTCGCGCCTGGGGCCTCCGCCGCGTCCGTCGCGCCTGGGGCCGCGTCCGCGCGGCTCCTCGCTGCCGGTTCCGCTGGCCCAGCGTTTTTCCCTGAGGATAACGCAGGCTTTTTTAGCGCCGAACCCGAGGAATCCCGAGGTCCCTTCGGTTACTACCACCACCTCGACCTGGTCGCGCCGAAGGCCCATTTCCGCAAGGCCCTTCTCGACGGCGTCCTGGATCGTTTTGGCTTCTGTCTTTGTCTCTCTCATTTATGTCTCCTCCGTATCGCTAACAAAAATCAGCCCATCTTCTTCTGCAGGTACATGCTCTGGGCGAAGCCCCAGATGCTGTTGATCAGCCAGTAGATCACCAGGCCCGACGGGAAGCTCAGGAACATGAACGTGAAGATCACCGGCATCCACTTCATCATGGTCGCCTGCGCGGGATCCGAAGTCTGGGGCGTCATGTACTGCTGCAGGAACATTATGCCGCCCATCACCAGCGGCAGCACGTAGAACGGGTCTTTGGCCGACAGGTCCTTTATCCAGAAGGCGAACGGCGCGCCGTGCAGCGTCCAGGAATTCCTGAGAGCGTTGAACAGGGCGAAAAAGACCGGGATCTGGAGCAGCATGGGCAGGCAGCCGCCGAGCGGGTTGGTCCCGTGGCGCTTGTAGAGGTCCATGACCTCCTGGTTCATCCGCTTGGGGTCGTCCTTGTAGCGCTTCTGGATGGACTGCATCTCCGGCTGTATTTTCTTCATCACCGCCATGGCCTTATAGCTCTTAAAGCTCAGCGGCGTCAGCATCAGCTGCAGCAGCACGCTTATGATGATTATGGCCACGCCGTAATTGCCCGTGAGCTTGTAGAAATAGCCCAGCGCGGAATTGGCCAGCTTGGCCAGGGGCGCGATAAGGGAATAGCCGAAGTCCACGGAACGGTCCAGCCCGTTGCCCAGTTTCTGCAGGTGCTGGTAATCTTTCGGGCCGAAGTAAAAACTCATGGTCCATTCGCGTTTTTCGCCGGGCCTCAGTTCGCAGGCGGCGAAAGGAACGGCCAGTACCGGCGCTTTGTCCTCGCCCACTTTCTCCTGTGTGCGGTAGGGGCGGGTCTTCTGCAGGTCCCCGCCGACAAGGGCGGCAAGGAAGTAGCGGTTGTTCAGGCCGGCCCAGACGGGGTCTTCCTTGGCGGGATCGTCCTTGAGCTCTTTGATGGTGGGGTGTTTGAGGCCGGCCTCCTGGTAAGTATACTCCGCTTTCCAGAGGCTGGCATTCTCCTTCTCTTCGCTTTTCACCGTGCCCAGCCCGGGGCCGAGGAACATTTCCCAGGCCGGCAGGACCTGCGTTTTGCCCGACGTGTTGACGGCGGTGACGGTGATGGAGTTCAGCCCGTTATCGGGGGACAGCGTGAATATTTTTAAGAGCTGCAGGCCCCCGGGAAGGCTGGCGGCGAACTGCACGGAGTCCGCGGTTTTGGACCTGAGCGCGAACTCCGACTGGAAAGTGGTGGCGAAGAACCCCGCGCCCGCGTTCGGTACCAGTTCCACCGGGGCCACCGGGCCCTGGTAGACCATGCCGGCCAGGGACGCGCCCGGGGCCAGGAAGGTGTATTCGGCTTTATCCGTCGTGAGCGAAACCAGCGCTTTGGAGACGGCCGGCGTCAGCTTCGCGCCGGTCTTTGCCGCTTCCGCTGTCTCGGCGCGCGCCGCGCGCATCAGGGACTGGGCGGGTGCCGCGAGGCCGGTCGGGGCCGCGCTTTGTTCCGCGGGTTTCTGCGGGGCGGCGGAGGCCGCCGCCGCAGGCGCTTTCTGGGGCAGGGTCTTCTCCATGTAGGAGTACCAGCCTATGTAGACCAGCGAGGATAATACGACCGCCAAAATAAGATTCTTCTGCATTTTTACCTCCCGCGCTAATGCGCGGAGGCGTCGAGGGGAAGCTCAGGCACCGGGTCGTAACCGCCCGGAGTTAAAGGATGGCAGCGGGACAGGCGCCTTGCGGCCAGGCCGGTCCCTTTCAAAATCCCGTGTTTATCCAGCGCCTGGAACGCGTACTCGGAACAGGACGGTTGAAACCTGCAGGTGCCGGGCCCTAGGGCCGGCCTGAAAGTCCTGTATGCCGAGCGCAGCGTGTTCAGCGCAAGAGTCTTAAGATTTTTTGCAACGGTCTTATCTACCGTCATTTTTTAAGCGCGCCTTCCGCCAGATGCTGTCCAGCGCCGCACGGGCCTGGGCCATAGTTCCTACGGCGCAGCCCGCTTTAGGATAAATGATGAGACGCGCGCTTCCTTTTAACTCGTCTTGTGTAAGCCTGAAAGCTTCCCTAAGAAGCCTTTTTAACCTGTTTCTTTTGACCGCGCCGCCGAGCTTTTTTGAAACCATCAGCCCGATCTTCTTTTCCGTTCCGGTTCCGGGAGCGTTCCACATCACCAGGTCCCTGGTGGCTGTCTTGTTCCCTGAGTCGAAGACGTCCTCAAAATCCTTCTTGAGGCGCAGGCGCGAAACTCTTGAAAAAGCAAACTTTTTCACTATTTGTGCGGCTGGCACGGATGCCGGCGGATCATTATGAAAACTGTAGCCCGGCTTTGGCCGGTTCAGGGTAAATAATATCCGCCGCGATCCGCGTCATTCTCTATTTCTGGTCCGGCATGTCGGGGATAAGCTGCCAGCGGCCTTTGCTGCGGCGGCGGGCGAGCACTTTCCTTCCGCCGGCCGTTTTCATTTTGGCGCGGAAGCCGATGTGTTTTCTGCGTTTGCGTACGTTTGGTCTGTATGTAGGTAGCATAGTGCTCTAATTATATAAATAAAGGCGGCAAAATGCAAAACCGCCGCCATAATGTGCGCTACGCTTCCTCGCGCCGCGAAGCAGGACATGGCAGGGTATGGGCCCGGCAGGCACGCTATCGGCCACACCGTGGCCGCGCTCCCTCTCGGGCTCGGCGCTTACGCAAGCCTCGCCCTGCGAGACGGCCTGCCGAACCCATACCCTGCCCTGTCCTGCCTTCCCACCGTGGTTGCGTGGCGGTTTTGGTAGAATATAGCCGGCTTATGATCTTCTGCGAATACGGGATAGTCCTCAACAAACGTCCGCTGCGTGAAAACGACAGGATCGTCACCGTATTCACCGAGAACGGCGGAAAGTTCGAAGTCAACTTCAAGAGCGTGCGCCTGGCGAAAGGCAAACTGCGCGCCCTCAGCGAGCCCCTGGTCTGGGGCGACTTCCGCTTCTACCTCAAGAAGGGTTCCAATTTCCCGGTCTGCACCGGCGGCAGTTCCCTGTGCGCCTTCGGCGGCATACGCGCGGACCTGGAGAGCCTCTGCCTGGGCCTGCATTATTGCGAGGTGATCAACCGCCTCACCGCGGCCCAGCAGCCCGCCCCTGAAAAATACCGGCTGCTGCTGGGGGCGCTGCGCGACCTGGACGTTTCCGGCCCGGCGCCCTGGCTGCGCCAGGCATTTACGCTGCGGGTGCTTAACCTGGCGGGCTTCGGCTTCCGGGAAACGGCCGCCGGTCCGCAGGCCGGGCTCTGGGAGGCGCTGCACGACGGGAGCTGGGCGGACGTACGCGCGCTGAAGGAGGACAGGGCCACGGAGGTGTTCGTGGACGGCCTGTTCTCCCGCTTCTTCGCGGAAACCCTCGGCGCGGACCTGCGCACTCTTCCGTTCGTGCGCTGACCGCCCCCCTTCTCCCCTCCGCCCGTTAAGGTATAATATTCGCTAATATCGTCGCGGCTCACGGCCGCATGGAGGCAACAGTGAATTTCCAGGAAATTATTTTGAAGTTCGGCCAGTTCTGGGCCAAGCAGGGCTGCGCCCTGATACAGCCTTACGACCTGGAAAAAGGAGCCGGCACCTTCAATCCCGCCACGTTCTTCGGCTCCCTCACCGTCAAGCCGGCCAGCGTAGCCTATGTCGAACCGTGCCGCCGCCCCGGGGACGGGCGCTTCGGCGCCAACCCCAACCGCCTCGGGAAATATTACCAGTACCAGGTGATAATAAAGCCGCCGGCCGCCAACATCCAGCAGGTCTACCTGGACTCCCTGAAGGCCATCGGCATCGACCACGCGGAGCACGATATCCGCTGGATAGAAGACGACTGGGAGTCGCCGACGCTGGGCGCTTCCGGGGTGGGCTGGGAGGTGTGGCTCGACGGGATGGAGGTGACGCAGTTCACGTATTTCCAGCAGATGGCCTCCTTCGAGCTCAACCCGGTTACCGTGGAGATAACCTACGGCCTGGAGCGGCTGGCGATGTTCGCCCAGAAAAAGAAGCGCATCTTCGATATAAAATGGAACGACCGCGTGACCTACGGCGAAGTCCATAAAGGCCAGGAGGAACAGTTCTCCCATTATAATTTCGAAGAGGCGGACGTCGAGAACCTCCGTTTCAATTTCGACCGCTGGGAAAAAGAGGTCTTCCGCCTGGCCGGCAAGGGCTACTACCTGCCCGCTTTCGACCTGGTGATGAAATGCTCGCAGAACTTCAACCTGCTGGACGCCCGCGGCGCCATCTCCGTTTCGGAGCGGGCGGTCCTCATCAAGCGCATCCGCGACATCGCCAGGGCCTGCGCGGCGGCTTATGTCGGGCTCAGCGAGCCTTCGGAAAAGAAGGAGAAAGCCAATGCTTAAGAGGGACGCCCTGCTCGAGATCCGCATAGAGAACATCCCCGCGCGTTTCGTCCTCTCCGCCGAGGAGCAGCTGAAAAAATACGCGGCCGAACTGCTGGCCGCCGCCAACCTTTCCTGCGACGGCATAGAGGCCTGCGGCACTTACAAGCGGCTGGTGCTTTACCTCGCCGGCGTTCCCGCCAGGACCGAGGAAAAACTGCAGAAGGCTTACGGCCCCGCCGCGCGCCTTCTCAAGGACGAAAAGGGAGACTATACTCCCCAGGCCGCCGGCTTTGCGCGCTCGCGCGGCACCACGCCGGACAAGCTGGGCGTCGAGACCGTGCCCAACAAGGGCGAGGTGCTGGTGTTCGAAACGAAGGTCCCGGGGCGGCCGTCGGGCAGGGCGCTCGCTGAGATCTTTCCCGCGATAATTTCCAGGCTGCAGTTCCCCAAGACCATGGTCTGGGAGAGCACGCGTTTCCGCTTCGCCCGCCCGATCCGCGGCCTGCTGGCGCTTTACGGCGACAAGCCGGTGGGGTTCTCCGTGGCCGGCATAAAGACGGGGCGCGTCACCGCGGGCCTGAGCGCGAAGGGGTCGCGGCAGGTGAAGATAGCCTCCGCGGAAAAATACTTCAAGACGCTGGAACACGCCAACGTCCTGGTCAAGGACGCCGAGCGGCTGGAGGCGCTGCGCCGCGAGATAGAGCGGCTGTCCAGGCGCATGAAGCTCTCGGTGCAAGCCGACCCGGAGCTGCTAAGCGAGAACCTTTACCTGGTGGAATACCCCGTCTGCGTGGTGGCCGGCTACTCGCAGGACTTCCTGGAGCTGCCCCATGAGCTGGTGCACCTGGTCATGAAGAAACAGCTCAAGTTCTTCACGGTGGCCGACGCCAAAGGCGCGCTGCAGCCGTATTTCGTCGGGATCCGCGACGGCGTCTCCAGGGGGCAGCGTAACGTCGAGGAAGGCTTTAAGAACGTGCTCGAAGCGCGCTTCCGCGACGCCATCTTCTTCTATACCCGTGACCTGGCCGTGCCGCTCTCCGACTTCAATAAAAAGCTCGGCGAGATCACGTTCCAGGAAAAGCTCGGCACGATGAGCGATAAGACCGCGCGGGTGCAGAAACTTGCCGGCTGGCTCTGCGGGGCCTGCGGCCTGCCGGCGGACAAAGAAGAGGTCCTTGCCGCGGCGCGGCATGTCTATACGGACCTGACCAGCAACCTGGTGCGCGAGTTCACCGAACTGCAGGGGATAATGGGCTACTACTACGCGAAGAACTCCGGGCTGAGCGAAAAGGTTTCCCGGGCCGTCGGGGAATTCTATCGCCCCGTCGCCGCCGGGTCCCCCCTCCCTTCGTCGGCTGAGGGCGCCCTGGTCTCCCTGGCCGGCAAGCTCGATACGCTGGCCTGCGACTTTTCCCTGGGCCTGATACCTTCCGGCAGCGAAGACCCGCACGGGCTCCGCCGGCAGGCCCTTGGCGCGGTGCGCCTGGCCCTGGAAAACGGCATGCGCCTGGACTTCAGGGCGGCCGTGGCCGAAGCTTTCGCCGCCCTGCCGCCGGCGGCTGGGGCGAGGGAGCCCGGTCCGCTGCTGGATTTCCTCTGGCAGCGGGCGGAGGCCGTCTTCTCCGAGGAAGGGTACCGTTTCGACGAGATAAAGGCCGTGCGGGAGTTCTTCCTGGCCGGCGCGGACCTGCCGGACTGCCGGGAGCGGATAAAGGACATCCACTCGCTGCGGGCCAACCCGGATTTCGCCGGCATAGCCATGGCCTTCAAACGCGCCAAGAACATCCTGCGCCAGGCCAAGTCCACGCTGAACGGCTCTCCCGACGAAGGTACTTTCGAGAAGGACGAGGAAAAGGTCCTCTACGGCGATATAAAGTCGCTGTCCGGGCGGCTGCAGGCCCACCTCGGCGACCGGGATTACGCCAAAGGCCTTTCGGAGCTGCTTTCCATCAAAGGCAGCCTGGATAACTTCTTCGACAAGGTGATGGTGATGGCGGAAGACCCGAAGGTGCGGGAGAACCGGCTGAACCTTATAAAGTCGCTGGTGAACCTTTTCGAAGGCGTGGCCGACCTCTCCCAACTCCAGTAGCTCAGAACGGGTAGCCTATCTTGATGATCGCGTTGGTGCCTTCGGAGCCGTAGGCCAGGTCTACGGTCGCCACCAGCTGCGGCCTTATTACCAGCCGCGCGGAGACGCCCGGGCCGTATTTGAGGTCCTTCGCCGTGAATTCCGAATACTTGTCGAAGACCGTGCCCACGTCGAGGAACGGCGCGATCTCCATTTCGCTGATGAACTTGTAGAACGGCGATTTGGACAGCGTGATGCGCTCCTCTATGTTAAAGACGAATTTGCCCCTGCCGGTGAAGCGGCCGTCGCCGGCCATCCGCAGGCCGGTGCTCTCTCCCAACTGCGGCATGGCGTAAAAGGGCGGGGTCTCGCCGCGCTGGAACTGCAACAGGTAGTGGATGGCGGTCACGTACCGGCCCTCTTCCTTATAGTTATAGTAGTTCTTAGCCTGGAAGGAATAGGTCCGGTACTCGTAACCGGAGCCGAGCTTCCTGTTGGAGTACATGACCGAGGCGCTGGCGTAGGTGCCGATCTTGGGCAGGACCGGGTGGTCGGTATCGTCATACACCAGCGAGAAGCGGTTAGTGTGGAAGGTATGCATCCGGGAGGCTTCCCGGTAAAGCGCCGGGACAAAAGCCTCCAGCTGGCCGTCGTCCATGGGGCCGTCGCCTACGCGCTTGCCGTAGTAGGCGTGGTCGAAATTTAAAAAGAAGGGTTTAAGCAGCGGCACGTCCAGGATCAGCTCTTCGCCCGTCATCTCCAGGGAATAGTTGGACCGGTCGCCGCGCTGCGAGTTTATGCCGAAGCCGTAAAAGGACGGTTTGCCCGTAACCCAGTGCTTGGCTTCGGCGCTGAGCCGCATATTCGTGGAAAACAGCTGCGGCGTATAGTAATAGACCAGGAGTTCCCGCTCCACCCTTTCGGACCGGGAGGCGCGGAGGATGAAGAAGCGCTTGTCGTCAGGCAGTATATAGTGCCGGTAAGTGAGCGTGGTGCGCAGGTTCTGGTTGTAGCTGACGGAGGGCACCAGTATGGATCTGATGTCCCCGGTCGTCCTGTTCTTTATCGCGATGACCGGCATGATGCCGAAGCTCGGGCCGAGGTCCTTGCTCGAATCGACGACGGGGAAGGTGATTATCGGGCCGCGCGCGGTGTTTATCGTTATCGCGGCCAGGATCTTCGAGAGGGTGCCGCCCTCCGCCTGGTAGGCGGCGGTGGAATGCGAGACGGTCTTTAAGATGTCGTCCTTGGTCTTCGGCTCGATCTTTACGATCTCTTCCTTGGCCTTGGGGCCGGGTTTTTTCAGAACGCGCTTCTTCCTGGGCGGCTGCGCGAAGGCCGCCGTGCAGCAGAAGAGGACGAGCAGGAGTACCGCGGGAAGGCTTTTGCGCATGGGTCAGCCGGTGAAGGACAAGGACTTTACTATGGGCATCTTCCGGCCGAAGCCGAAGGACTTTTCCGTTACTTTCAGGGCTATCGGCAGCTGCTTGCGCTTGTATTCGTTCATCTCTACGCGCCGCAGGACGGAGCGCACCAGGTCCCGGCCGAAGCCTTTTCGGATTATCGCGGCCGGGGTGCGGTTCTCTTCCATATAAAGCCGTATTATCTCGTCGAGCGTGCTGTACGGCGGCAGGTCGTCCTGGTCTTTCTGCCCGGGCTTCAGTTCCGCCGTGGGAGGACGTTCGATGATGGCCCGGGGGATAACCTCTTTCTCCCGGTTGAGGAATGCGGCCAGCCTGTACACTTCGGTCTTGAAAAGGTCGGCGATCGGGGCCAGCGCCCCGGCCGTGTCGCCGTACAGGGTGCAGTAGCCCATGGCTATCTCGGACTTGTTGCCGGTGGTCAGGACCAGCCAGTTATTGGCGTTCGACAGGGCCATAAGGATGGTGCCGCGGGCCCGGGACTGCAGGTTCTGCATCGTAAGGCTGACTTCCCCGGCGCTGCCGGTTTTGAGTTCGGACAGGAAAGCGCTGTAGATGTTCTTTATCGGAACGGTCATCGTCGGGATGCCCAGGCCGCGCGCGAGCCTGAGCGCGTCGGCGTTGCTGCGGGCCGAGGTGTACTTTGAAGGCATCAGCACGCCGGTGACGTTTTCCGGCCCCAGGGCCGCGGCGGCCAGGGCGGCCACTATGGCGGAGTCTATTCCCCCGCTCAGGCCGAGCGCGGCTTTCTTAAAGCCCATCTTGCCGAAATAATCCCTGATGCCCAGCGTGAGGGCGGAGAAGATCTCGCCCGCCTCGTCGTGCGGGCTTTCTGCGGGCGGGCGGCGGCCGCCGGCGGTATCGACCAGCAGGAGGTCCTCTTCGAACGCTTTCCCGCGCGCGGTGAGGCCGCCGGAAGGAGAAAGCGCGAAGCTGTTGCCGTCGAAAATAAGCTCGTCGTTGGCGCCGGTCTGGTTGGCGTAGATGATATGCGCGCGCATGCGCCTGGCCAGGCCGGAAAGGATGGCGCGCCGGCGCGCTCCCTTGCCCCGGTAGAACGGCGACGCCGAGATGTTGATGACGATGGTGGCCCTGGCGGCGCAGAGCGTCTTCACCGGGTTGTTGCGGTAAAGCATCCGGCTCGGCAGCAGCGTGGTCCCGGCCCAGATATCCTCGCAGATGGTAAGGCCCAGCACCTCGCCCCTGAACCGGAGCGGCTTGTTTTCCCGCGCCGGCTCGAAATACCGCGCTTCGTCGAAGATGTCGTAAGTGGGCAGCAGCGATTTATGGCGCCGGGCGGCTATCTTCCCCCCGTCGAGCAGGGCTACGGAGTTGAGCAGGGCTTTGCCTTTCTTCCCCGGGTTGCGGTCCACGTAGCCCACGACGAGGGCCGTCTTCAGCTTCAGGCGGGCCAGGCGCCGCAGCGCGGCGAGGTTGGCGTCGATGAAATCCGTTCTCTCCACCAGGTCCAGCGGCGGGTAGCCGGTCAGCGCCAGCTCGGGGAACACGGCAAGTTCCGCGCCGAGGTCCTGGGCCCGGCGGGCGAAAGCCTCTATCAGCGCGGCGTTGCCGGCGATGTCGCCCACTTTGGGATTTATCTGTGCGATGGCTATTTTCATGTCGGTGTCCGGCGCGTAAAGCACAAGTATAGGAAATTACGTCAATAGCGTGCCAGCGCCCGGCGCGCGGCAAGGACGGGAACAGCTGCGTTCGTTCAGGGGGCGGCTATGGCGCTTTTCACCGCAAGGAAGGTTTTCCTGTCGAGCTTCTCCAGCCGCCCGAGGTAGGCCGCGGAACGGCACGGCTCGGTCCTGGCGGTCAGCAGCGCCAGGTCCCTGAGCGCGTACAGGTGCCCGGGATTCAGCTCAAGGGTCTTTTCCAGCAGTTCGGCCATTTCTTTTTTCCTGCCCGTAACGCGCCGGAACATGGCGAGATTGAAATGGCCGTTGTCGTAGCGGGGATTCAGCTCCAGCTCGCGCAGCAGGGCCTTCTCGGCTTCCTTGAGGCGGCCCCGGTCCATGTAGAGGACGCCGAGGTTGCTGTGCACGATGGGTTCCGAGGGATTGAGCGCGATAGCGGTCAGGTATTCTTTTTCAGCCGGGCCGTAAAGCCGCGCCGTGAAATACATTATCCCCAGGTTGCGGTGGATGAGCGGGGAGCCCGGCGACGCGGCGGCCGCGCTGCCCCAGAATTTAAGCCGGTCCTCGAAATTCGGGAGATGCCTGCTGGTGACGGAGGCCAGCAGGCACAGCCAGGCCAGGCCGGCGGCGCCGGCCAGGCGCGCGGCGCCCGCGGAGAGTTCCGCCGGGACCAGCTCCATGAAGACCAGCAGCAGGCCGGCCAGCGGGATATAGGCCCGGTGTTCGAACATAAAATCCTCCTGCGCCGGGGAGTTCATTATCAGCGAGGGAAGCAGGAAGATAGCGAACCAGGTAAATCCGAAAACGACCATCGCCCGGCGTTTCGGGCGGCCCAGTATCAGCGCGCAGGCTATTACGCCCGCCGAGAGGAGCCCGTAAACGGAGGTGGTGTCGCGCAGCGCGGGCATCACCGACAGGTTGACGGGCAGGACCGCCTTGCCGGCGTACTGCAGGAAGGCCGGCAGGTTGGTCCAGACGGAGCGGGCCATCGCCGCCGCCGGCAGGCCGGGAACCTGCAGCACCGAAGAGCGGAGAAAATGCCAGAGGAGCAGGACCGCGGCCCAGCCCGCGGCTTCCCGCAGGAGCGCCGTCAAAGACCGCTCGCGGGAGATCAGCAGCGCGTACGCGAGGAAAGCCGCCGGCATTATGGCCGCGGACTCCTTGGTCAGCAGGGCCAGCGCGAAGAACACGAGATGCAGGGCGTAGGCCCCCCGCCTTCCCGGCGCCCCGGAGCGGAAGCGGATGAACTGGGTAAAAGAGAGGATGACGAAGATGGCGGCCAGGGAGTCGTTGCGGCCGGGGATCCAGGCTACGGCCTGGCTCAGCGCCGGGTGCACCGTGAATACCAGCGCCGAGAAAAGCGAGAGGCCTTTGCCGTATTCCAGGCGCAGGAACAGCCTGTACAGCAGCGCCGCAGCGGCCAGGTGCAGGAAGATGCCGCTCAGGTGGTAGAAGAAGGGCAGGGTTCCGCCGAGCTGCGCGTCGAGCGCCAGCGAAAGCGTAAGGAGCGGCCGGTAGAAGGCGCCGCCAGCGGTGAAAAAGACGTCGCGGGTAAAGGCCTGGGGGATGATGGCCCAGCTCCTGAGGTTGTCGAGGTTGTTGAGTATCAGCACGTTGTCGTCGAGGAAGGTGAACCCGAAAGAAAGCGCCCTGTTATAAAGCAGGAACCCGGTTGCGGCGATCCAGGCGTAGGGCCGCCAGGCCGCAAGGAACACCTTGTCTTTCCAGTCCTGGTTCGTCGTGTCGGCCATTATCTGGAAGCTATCATAATTAGACGAGGCGTTGCAAACCAGCCCGCGGCCCGGTTTTTCTCCCCTGGGCCCGCCGCCGGGTTGAACCCCCCGGCTCAATTATGATATTATAAGTCAACGAAATCCTGCCCCTAGAGGGCGGGAAAAGAACCGGAAGTGAATGGAGGATAGGTAAAAAAATGTTAAACGTATCAATGAAGAGCATGCTTGAAGCCGGGGTGCATTTCGGACATCAGACGCACAGGTGGAACCCCAAAATGTCCCGCTACATATTCGGCGAGCGCAACGGCATCCACATATTAGACCTGCAGAAAACGGTCAAGGAAATTAAGAAGGCCTATACCTTCATGAAAGACTGCGCCAAGCAGGGCAAGACTTTCCTGTTCGTAGGCACCAAGAAACAGGCCAAGGAGATAATCCGCGAAGAGGCCATCAGGTCCGAAGTTTCCTGCGTATATGAAAAGTGGCTGGGCGGCACGCTCACCAATTTCGAGACGCTGCGCAAATCCCTCAAGCGCCTCGAGGAGCTCGAGAAGTTCGAGACCGACGGCCTTTTCAAGGTAATGTCCAAGAAAGAGGTGTCCCGCCTTTCCAAAGAGAAGGCCCGCCTCGTGAAGCTGCTCAGCGGCATCCGCAACCTGCGCAACCTGCCGGACATCATCTTCATCGTGGACCCGATAAACGAAGGCAACGCCCTGCGCGAGGCCCGCAAGCTGAAGATCCCCGTAGTCGGCGTCTGCGACACCAACTGCGACCCCGATATGCTCGATTGGCCCGTCCCGGGCAATGACGACGCCGCCCGCTCCATCAGGCTGTTCTGCGCCACGATGGCGGACGCCGTGATAGACGGCCGCGCCGAAGCCGAGGCCGAGAAGGCCGCCGCGCACCAGCAGGAGCAGGCCGCCGCCGCCGTAGCCGCCGGCGAAGAGACGCAGGCCCAGCCCGGGGATGTGGTTTATGCCCAGGAAGAGGCCGCTCCCGAGGCCGAAGCCGCGGTAGAGCAGGCCCCCGAAACGGTCAAGGAATAAGTCATTTCAGCAGCGACGGGGGCACGGCTGTTCATGCCGGCCCCCGTTTTTTTAACTCGGCAAAAATTGTTTTTTTCAAGGAGACGCAACATGGCAGCAATAACCAGCGAACAGGTGAGGGATCTCAGGACGCAGACGGGCGCGGGCATCATGGACTGCAAGAGCGCGCTGAACGAATCCGCGGGCGATATCGCCAAAGCGGTGGAGATACTCAGGAAGAAAGGCCTGGCGGGCCTGGCCAAGCGCGCCGGCCGCACGATGAAGGAAGGCGTGGTCGTGGCGAAGACTTCCGCCGACGGCAAGACGGCCTCTTTCCTGGAGCTCAATTGCGAGACCGATTTCGTGGCTAAGAACCCCGACGTGACCGGCCTGGCCGCGGCGCTCGCGACCGATATGCTCGCCGACGCCTCGCTGGAGAACCCGGCCGAGAGCGAAAAGGCCAAGGAGCGCCTGCAGGCCGTGGCGATGAAGATGGGCGAGAACATGCAGATCCGCCGCGGCGTGGTCTACCACACCGGCGTTAATTCCGCCGCCAACTATTACGTCCACAACGATAACCGCAAGGGCGCCATAGTGGAGATAGGTTTCGACGGGGACCTGGCCGCCGCGAAAGCGGAGCTGGAGACGCTGGCCAAGGAGCTGGCGATGCAGAGCGTGGCCATGAGCCCCAAGTACCTGAAGCGCGAGGAAGTGCCCGCCGACCTTGTGGAGAAGGAACGCGAGATCTACAAGGCCAAGATGCAGAAGGACGACGAGGACGCCAAGGCCCTGTCCGCCGAGACAGGCAAGCCTTATAAGGTGAAACCGCCGGAAGCCGTCGCCAAGATGCTGGAAGGCCGCGTCAACAAGTACTTCCAGGAATCCTGCCTGCTCGAACAGGCCTCGATACGCGATTCCAAGATGACGGTGTCCCAGGCGGTCAAGAACGTCTCGGCCAAGCTGGGCGGGAACGTTACGGTGAAGCGCTTCAACTGCTTCGTCGTCGGAGTTGAGTAAATCGCAGTGAACGCCGCCGCGGGCCCGCAAGGCCCCGGCGGCGCATTCTTCGGTCCGCGGGCAGGAGGTTTATGTACAAGCGCGTGCTTCTTAAACTTTCCGGAGAAGCGCTGGGAACTCCCGGCGACAGCCGGTCCATCAATCCTTCCTCGTTGACCTATATCGCCAAAGAGACCGCCAAGGGCGTGCGAAAGGGCACAAGCCTCGCTATCGTCATCGGCGGCGGCAATATCTGGCGCGGCGCCCGCGACGGCCACGGCATGATAGACCGCGTGACCTCCGACAACATGGGCATGCTGGCCACGATCATAAACGCGATGGCGCTGCAGTCCGCCCTGGAGCACGAGGGCGTTTCCACGCGCGTGCAGACCTCCATCGAAATTTCCCGGCTGGCCGAGCCTTTTATCCGGCGGCGCGCCATGCGCCACCTCGAGAAAGGCCGCGTCGTTATTTTCGCGGGCGGCACCGGCAATCCTTATTTCACTACCGACACCGCCGCCGCCCTGCGCGCGGCCGAGATAAACGCCGACGTGATCTTCAAGGCCACGCAGGTGGACGGCGTGTACACCAGCGACCCGAAGAAGGACCCCAAGGCGAAACTGATCAAGGACATCACCTATATGTCAGCCATCAGCAAAGGCCTGAAGTTCATGGACGCCAGCGCGCTGACGCTGTGCATGGAGAACAACATCCCGATACTGGTCTTCGACCTTCACAAGCCCGGGAACGTCCGCAAGGCCCTGTCCGGGGAAAAGGTCGGCACGCTGATCCATCATGCCTGATAAAATCTCCCTGGCCATCGAACAGCATCTGAAGGCGGCGCAGGCTCTGGCCGCCGATCCCGCGGCTGTAAAGAAGATCGCGGACGCGCTCGCGAAGACGGTCCTCTCCGGCGGGAAGATCCTGGTGTGCGGCAACGGGGGCTCCGCCTGCGACAGCCAGCACATAGCCGGCGAACTGGTCGGCCGCTTCAAGAAAGAGCGCCGGGCGATAGGCGCCGTGGCCCTTACGGCTGACACTTCCGTCCTTACCTGTCTCGGCAACGATTACGGTTTTGACAGGGTTTTCGAGCGGCAGGTGGAGGCCCTCGGCCGTAAAGGCGACGCGCTTATCGCTATTTCCACTTCAGGCGCGAGCGCCAACGTGCTTAAGGCCGCTAAAAAGGCGCGCGAGTTGGGCATGCTCACGGTCGGCTTCCTCGGCCAGAACGGCGGCCCCCTCCTCGATAGCTGCGACCTGGCTTTTCTCGCTCCCGCCGTCGACACCCCCCGCATCCAGGAAATGCACATCCTCGCCGCGCACATGATCTGCGAGCTGGTCGAGGACGCGGTGGCCGCCTCCTGAACTTTCCCCTCCGCGGGCTCTCCGCCCGCGATTAAATATAATATAATTATAATAGCAGCGGGATGACCCCCGCCGCGAGCACAGGAGGCTTTTATATGGCAGAATCGTCCATGGCTGACATCATTTCCGAGACCGAGATGGAGATGCTCGATAAGGTAGATAAATTCAAGAGGGAACTTACCTCGCTGCGCACCGGCCGGGCCAATCCCCAGCTCCTCGACGGCGTCACCGTCGAATACTACGGCTCCCGCGTGCCCCTCAAGCAGGTGGCCGCCGTTTCCGTGCCGGAGCCGCGTACCCTCGAGGTCCGCGCCTGGGACGCCGGCGCCCTGGACGCCATTGAATCGGAGCTGAAAAAAATGGATTTCGGTTCCTCCCCCTCCCGCAACGGCGGGGTGATCCGCATCAACCTTCCCCCGATGACCGAAGACCAGCGCAAGAAGATGGTCAAGATCGTGCACAGTATGGGCGAGGACGCCAGGGTGAACCTGCGCAATTCCCGCCGCGACGGCCTGGAAAAAGTGAAAAAGGCGCAGAAGGCCGGAGAGGTGACCGAGGACGACCGCGAACGTTTCGAGACGGATATGCAGAAGCTCACCGACACCTATATCAAGAGCGTCGACGATACGGTGGCCATCAAGGAAAAAGATCTGCTTACGGTCTGATGCCCCGAACGAGCGACCAATTAGACCGGGCCCGGCTGCCTGTCCACGTGGCCATAATCATGGACGGCAACAGGCGCTGGGCCAAAAAGCGCGGGCTGCCCTCGCTGGCCGGGCACAAGGCCGGGGTGGATTCCGTGCACGCGGTGGTCCGCGCGGCCAGCCGCGCGGGAATAAAGGTCCTTTCCATCTACGCGTTCTCCACGGAGAACTGGAAGCGCTCCAAGCTGGAAGTGAGCGCCCTGATGTTCCTGCTCAAAAGGACGATAGTCTCGTACGCGGATGAACTGGACAGGGAAGGCATCCGCCTGGTGCTCAGCGGGCGGATAGACGAGCTCCCGAAATCCGCCGGCGAGGCCCTGCGCGCGGCCGAGGCCCGCCTGGCGGCCAACGAGGGAATGGTCCTGAACATCGCGCTGAACTACGGCGGGCGGCAGGAGATCGTGGACGCCGCCAACAAAGCCCTGGCGGCCGGGGTAAAGAAGCTGGACGAAAAGACCTTCGCGTCCTTCCTTTACGCCCCGGGGCTTCCCGACCCCGACCTGCTGGTCCGCACGTCCGGCGAGCTGCGCGTTTCCAATTTTCTCCTCTGGCAGACGGCCTACGCGGAGTTCTACGTGACGGATACCCTGTGGCCGGATTTCCGGGAGGAAGAGTTCATGAAGGCCCTGCTGGCCTACCAGGAGCGGGAAAGAAGGAGAGGTACCTGATGCTTTTACCCAGAGTTCTGACAGCTTTGTTCGGTATCCCCGTAGTTATCCTGCTGGTCAACTCCGGCGGAGCCGCCTATGCGGCGTTCATCTTTACGATAATCGCCCTTTCGCTCTACGAGTACGCCACGCTGATGAAGCTCGGCGCCAAGCCCGTGCAGGCGCCGGCGCTGTATCTTTTCGGCCTGCTGCTGCCCGCGGCGCTTTATTTCGACTTTTATTCCGCGGCCCAGGCGGGCGGCGACAATTACGCCGGGTTCATCCTGGCGCTCACCGTGATCGGCGTGATGACGCTGGAGCTGTTCTCCGCTAAAAAATATCTTGAGCGCATCGGGCTGACCCTGCTGGGGATCTTCATGATCTCCTGGTGCATGTTCCACCTGGTGGCGATCCGGGGGCTTAATCCCGACGGGAAGCAGCTTACCTTCATGCTACTGATAACCGTGTGGATCATGGACACGGCCGCTTATTTCTTCGGCAAGTCCATGGGCAGGCGCCAGCTTTCCTCGATAAGCCCTAAGAAGACATGGGAAGGCGCGGCCGCCGGTTTCATAGCGGCGGTGGCTACGTCCGTAGGCGTGGCGAAGCTCCTTAACGCGCCCGTTTCGCCGGCCTTCGCGGCAGGCGCCGGGGTGCTTATCGGGATCTTCGGCCAGGTCTCGGATATAGCCGAGTCGATGATAAAAAGAGCGGTGGGGGCCAAGGATTCCTCTAACCTGCTGCCCGGGCACGGCGGGATACTCGACCGTTTCGATTCGTACATCTTTCTCGCCCCGATAATCTACTACTACGCGGTGTTCACGAGGTAAATGGCCGTCATGAAGAACGTCGTAATACTCGGCTCCAGCGGTTCTATCGGCCGGAACGCCGTCCGCGCCGTTAAGAAACTCGGCCCGGGCTGGCGCGTGTTCGGCCTGTCTGTTAATTCCAACCTGAAGGCGCTGCGCGAACAGCTGCGCGAGCTCCGGCCGGCGTATGCGGCGGTTTTCGAGTACGAGGCGTGGAAGCAGTTCCGCGCCGAGGTCCCGCGCGGCGTGCGGCTGCTACCCCCGGGCGTGGAAGGCCTGGTGGAGCTGGCTTCCCTGAAAGAGGCCTCGGTCGTCCTCAATTCCGTTTCCGGCGCCGTCGGTTTCTCCCCCCTGTTGGCGGCCATCCGCGCTTCCAAGCATATCGCGCTCGCCAACAAGGAGCCTATGGTCATGGCCGGCGCGCTCCTGATGAAAGAGGCCGAACGCTGGCAGGCCCGCATCGTGCCCGTGGATTCCGAACCGTCGGCGATCTTCCAGTGCCTCGCCGGGATACTGCCCGGGCGCTATGATGCCGAGGTCTCGAAAGTCCTGCTTACCGCTTCCGGCGGCCCGTTCTACGGCAAGGCCGGGCCGCTCTCGTCCGTTACTCCCGCGCAGGCGCTGAAGCATCCCCGCTGGAGCATGGGGCCCAAGATAAGCGTGGATTCCGCCACGCTCATGAACAAGGGGCTGGAGGCCATAGAGATCCAGAACCTTTTCTCGCTGCCCGCTAAAAAGATACAGGTGCTGATACACCCCCAGTCCGTGATGCATTCGGCGGTGGAATTCCGCGACGGCTCCGTGCTGGCACAGATGTCCGTCCCGGACATGAAGCTGCCCATCCAGTACGCGCTTACCTGGCCGGAGCGCGAGCGGTCCCTGGCCGAGCCGCTCGACTTTATCAAGCTGGCGCGCCTCGATTTCCATAAGCCGGACCTGCGCCGCTTCCCGTGCCTGGGGCTGGCGCTCGACGCGGCGCGCCGGGGCGGTATTTTCCCCGCGGCGCTCAACGCCGCCAACGAAGTAGCGGTGCAGCGTTTTCTTTCGGGCGGCATCAGGTTCACGGATATCCCGGTGGTCGTGGAGCGCGTGCTGGCCCGCTGCGCTTCAGGCATCAAGCTTACGCTGGCAGGCGCGGTGGAGATCGACAGCTGGGCGCGCCAGAAAGCGGCCGAAGCGGCGGTAACTAATAAAAAGAGGTAGAAATGATCATTTCAATACTTGCTGTGCTTTTCACTTTCGGACTCGTTATTTTCCTGCATGAGTTCGGGCATTTCATCTTCTGCAAGCTCTCAGGCATCAAGGTGGAGGCGTTCTCTTTCGGCTTCGGAAAGGAACTGTACGGGCGGACCAGCGGCCCTACCCGCTATTCCATCCGGGCCATCCCCCTCGGGGGCTACGTCAAGCCCGCCGGCGAAACCCTCGACGAGGTTTCCGGGGCTTCCGACGAGTATTTCTCCAAGCCGTGGTATATCCGGCTCGGGGTGGTGCTGTCGGGGCCTTTCATGAACTACCTGCTGGCCTTCGTCCTTTTTTCCGGGGTTATCCTGATCGTCGGCGAGCCCAGGCCTTCCACCGAACCCGTGATCGGCGAGGTAACGTCCGGCTACCCGGCCGACCTGGCCGGGCTGAAGAAAGGCGACCGGATAATCAAAGTGTCGGGAATGGACGTTCCCACCTGGGACGCCATGGCCAAAGAGATACACGCCCGCCTGGAGAAGGAAGTGGTCGTGGTCTATCGGCGCGGCGACGTCGAGAGCGAGGTAAAGCTGGTAACGCGCCCTTCTCCGGAAGGCGGCCCGGTCCGCGGCGTGATCGGCATTTCCCCCGGCCCCGTCTATCTCCGCGTACCGCTGATCAAGGGTGTGCGCATGGGACTGCACCAGTGCTGGTACTGGACGAGATTTACCGTGGAAACCCTGGCTTCCAATGTGGTCAAGCGCGAGAAGCCCGACCTCGCCGGGCCCATAGGCATAGTGAACATCGTCAGCAAGGCCGCGCATACCGGCATGGCGGACCTGTTCTTCCTTATCGGGCTGATCTCCGTCGCGGTGGGCTTCTTCAACCTGCTCCCTATCCCGCTGCTGGACGGCGGCTGGGCCCTGCTCTTCCTCTTCGAGGGGATCTTCAGGCGCAAGATAACCCCCACGGTGATGAAGGTCATGAACGGGACCGGGATGGCGATGCTCCTGAGCATACTGATCTTCGCGACGTACAGCGACCTGGCCCGGATCAAGGCGTCCCACGACGCTAAAAAAGCGGCCGCGGCCACGCAGGAAGGGGTGGATGAAACCGCCAAGCAATTCGGCATCGCCGTGCCGGTCAAGGGCAAATAACATGGGCTGTGCCTGCCACGACAAACCGCGCAAAACCCGCAAAGTAAAAGTGGGCCGCTTCTCGATAGGCGGTTCCAGCCCCGTTTCTGTGCAGTCCATGTGCAACACCGACACCCGCGACCTCAAGGCCACGGTGGACCAGATACGCCGCCTTGAGGACGCCGGCTGCGAGATAGTCCGCGTGGCGGTCCCGGACATGGAGGCCGCGCTCAACCTCGGGCGCATCAAGCGCGCCATTTCCATCCCGCTGGTGGCGGACATACATTTCGACTGGCGCCTGGCCGTGGAAGCGGTGCGCCAGGGCGTGGACAAGGTGCGGATCAATCCCGGCAATATCGGCGAGAAAGACAAGGTGCGCGAGGTCGTGAAGGCCTGCAAGGCCGCGGGCGTCCCCATCCGCATCGGCGTCAACGCCGGCTCGCTCAAGGCCCTGAAGGAGAACCAGAAGCCCCGCTGGACGCCGTACGAATGGGCCAGGCAGATGGTCAAGGAAGCCCTGGACCAGGTGCGGGTCCTTGAGCGTCTGGAGTTCCGCGACATCGTGGTTTCGCTGAAGGCCGACGACATCGAGCGCACGGTGATGGCAAATACCCTCTTCGCCGCAAAGTCGGACATCCCCCTCCACCTCGGCGTGACCGAAGCCGGCAGCTTCCTGGCCGGGACCGTAAAATCCTCGCTGGGCATAGGCCTGCTGCTTTCCCAGGGCATAGGCGACACCGTGCGCGTTTCGCTGACCGAGGACCCCGCCATGCAGGTGCGCGCCGCCTATGAAATACTAAAGAGCCTGGGCCTGCGCCAGTATGGCCCCGACCTGGTTTCCTGCCCTACCTGCGGCCGCTGCCAGGTGAACGTCGGCAAGGTGATCCACGAGCTGGAAGACCGCATCTACTCCGATCGCCAGCTGCGGCTGAAGTCCGAGGGCCTTAAGATAGCCGTGATGGGCTGCGTGGTCAACGGCCCCGGCGAGGCGCGCTCGGCGGATTTCGGAGTGGCCGGCGGTAAGGGGCGCGGCATCTGGATAGAGAAGGGAAAGCAGATCAAGGTCATCAAGGAATCCGAGTGGGTCAACGAAGTGATAAGGAAGATCAGAAATTCCAAGTAGCGGCATGAACGGCCGCCCGCGGCACCGAGGAAAATAAAAGAATTATGAACAAGCCCGATAACCAGCAGAAGACCGAAGCCGCCGTCACCCCCCGTGCGCAGGATTACTCGCAGTGGTACCTGGACGTGATCAAGAAAGCCACGCTCGCAGAGCATTCGGCGGTGCGCGGCTGCATGGTCATCAGGCCCCACGGCTACGCGATCTGGGAGAAGATGCAGCGCGAGCTCGACGACAGGTTCAAGGAGACCGGGCACGAGAACGCCTATTTCCCGCTTTTTATCCCGCTCTCTTTTCTTACGCGCGAAGAGAAGCACGCTACCGGGTTCGCCAAGGAATGCGCGGTGGTCACGCATCACCGGCTTAAGTCCGTTAACGGCGAGATCGTCCCGGACCCCGATTCCAAACTGGAAGAGCCTTTGGTGGTGCGCCCCACCAGCGAGACCATCATCTGGGCGCAGTACAAGAACTGGATCCAGAGCTACCGCGACCTGCCGCTCTTGATCAACCAGTGGGCCAACGTCGTGCGTTGGGAGATGCGCACCCGCCTGTTCCTGCGCACCGCGGAATTCCTCTGGCAGGAAGGCCATACCGCGCACGCCACCGAGAAGGAGGCGCTCGAGGAGACCTGGAAGATGCTCGATGTCTACTCCGATTTCGCCGAGAACGTGATGGCGGTGCCGGTCATCAAAGGGCGCAAGACCGAGGGCGAACGCTTCGCCGGGGCGCTCGAGACGCTTTCTATCGAGGGCCTGATGCAGGACGGCAAGGCGCTGCAGATGGGCACCAGCCATTACCTGGGCCAGAACTTCTCCAAAGGCGCCGACGTCAAGTTCCAGAACAAGGAAGGGCACCTGGAGTACGTCTACGCCACCAGCTGGGGCGTGAGCACCCGCCTGATAGGCGCGCTGATCATGACCCATTCCGACGACGCCGGGCTCGTGCTGCCCCCGAAGCTGGCCCCGGTGCAGGTGATAATCATACCGATCTTCAAGAACGACGAGGAACGCGCCAGGACCGTGGAAGAGGCGAAGAAAGTTTTCGCCGAGCTCAAGGCCCTCGGCGTCGCCGTCCGCGTCGACGACCGCGACGGCCTGATGCCGGGCGCGAAGTATTACGAATGGGAAGGAAAAGGCGTTCCCCTCCGCATAGAAGTGGGGCCCAAGGACCTGGAGAAAGGCTCCCTCTGCATCGCGCGGCGCTTCGTCGTCGAGATCAAGGGCGAAACCCCCGCCGACCAGCGCAAGCGCCGCAAATCCTTCCTGCCGCGGGCGGAGGCTATCGCCTCCATCGTGCCCACGCTCAACGCCATGCAGAAGGAACTGCTGGAGCGCGCCCGGGCCCTCAGGTCCGAACGCACGAAGGTGATAGACAAGATGGAGGACTTCGAAAAGTTCTTCAAGGGCGAGGGCGGCGGCTTCGCCTGGGTGCACTGGGCGGGTGACGCCGCGCAGGAAGACGAGATGGCCAAGCGCTTCGAGACCAGCATCCGCAATATCCCCTTCGAGGACCAGCTCCCCGCGGAAGCCAAGGGCGAGGGCGTCTGTATCCTCACCGGCAAGCCCTCTAAGCAGCGGGTACTGATGGCGAAGTCTTATTAGAACTCCCCTCCGGCGGAACTCGGGGAAGCGGAACTTTTATGGACAGTCTTTTCAACAACGCGGTCTTCATGCGCTACGCGCTGGACGCTGTCCCCTCCGTAGTTCTGGTAGCGGACGAGGACGTCCGCGTGCTCTACAGGAACCTGGCGGCCCGCGACCTGCTGTCGGGAAAGAAGCTGTACGGCACCCGCCTCGGCGAACTGATGCACTGCGTCCATTCCGCGGACGTGCCGGCGGGCTGCGGCAAGGGGCCGCATTGCGTCGACTGCCTGGTGCGCAACTCCGTCAATTCCGCCTTCTCGGGGAAAGCCATCCGCCGCCGCCGCGCCGACCTTTCGGTGAGATCAGGCGGCAAGGACCTTGAGATCCCCGTGCTCGTTTCCGTGTCCGGCTTCACTTTCGAGGGAAAGATCTACGCCATGTTGGTGATAGAGGACATTTCCGAGCTCGTCGAGCTCCGTTCCCTGCTGCCTATCTGCTCCTCCTGCAAGAAGATCCGCGGCGAGAATGGCGCCTGGGAACACGTGGAATCCTATATAAACGCGCATATCCCGCAGACGAAGCTTTCCCACGGCCTCTGCCCTGACTGTTCAAGGAAATTGTATCCTGACCAATCGGATTGAACCCCCCCCTCGCATTTGTTAGAATTTCCCTATAGCAGCAAGGTGCCGGCACCGGCCGGTTCCCAGCCTTTTGGAGGACCTAAATGAAACCTAATGACTTTATGAAATTCATGGAAAAGGCGAAGATGTACGACCTTACCCAGCCGCTCAGCATCCATACCCCCCCGTGGCCCAGCTATATGCCGCTCCAACTCCAGTATTTCAAGCGCATAGCCGGCGCGCATATGGGCCAGGGCGCCAACGGCCAGATCATGACCACCTCCAACCACGTGGGCACCCATATGGACGGCGAGATCCATTTTTACAGCGCCGGCCGCACCATCGGCGAAGTCCCGATGAAGGAATGGGTAGGCAACGCCGTAGTCGTGGATATTTCCAAGGACGTCGGTGATTACGACCTGTATGAACCCGAGCTCCTGATGAAGCGCGCCGATATCCGCAAGGGCGATATCCTGATAATAAACACCGGCTATCACAAATACGCCTGGTACGAAAAGGGGACCTGCGACGAAGTGCGCTATTTCTGCAAGCACCCCGGACCCGGCCCGCGCTTCCACAAGTGGGCGCTGGACATGAAGTTTAAATGGATCGGCGTGGACTGCGGCTCGGCCGACCACCCCATGAACACCATCATCCGCAACTGGCATCCCAAGCTGTTCGTCGAGGCCGAGAACAAGCTGGTAAACAACTACGGAAAGAAGTGGGACGAGATGTTCCCGCAGGACATTTACTACCAGGTCATGCACCTGAAGCTCTTCCCCAAGCGGCTGGTGCACGCCGAGAACATAGGCGGCGAGATAGACAAGCTGTCCAACAAGCGCTGCTGGCTGGGCTTCTTCCCCCTCAAGGGCATTGAGCTCGAGTCGGCGATGGGGCGCGTTGTAGCCTGGACCGCGTAAAACGCTACCCGGTTTCCGGGCTTCGACTGTTCGTGGAGGAACTATGCCTATAACTACGGAATTCGAATACGTAAAGCCCAAAGACATGGATGAAGCCCTCCATGTCTTTTCGCTTTACCGGGAGAAGGCCAGGGCCCTCGCCGGCGGCACGGACCTGATCGTGCACCTGAAGGAGAACCTCGCCCGCCCCGAGGTGGTGGTGGACGTGAAGGCCCTGGAGGAGCTTGCGGGCCTGGACCTCAAAGGCGGCGTCCTTCACATCGGCGCCAGGGTTACCTTTTCGGAGCTGATCGCCTCTGCCGTGATCAAGGGCAAGTTCCCGGTGCTGTGGGAAGCTTCCCTTACTGTCGCTTCTACCGGGGTGCGCAACCGCGCCACGCTGGCCGGGAATATCTGCTCTGCCGTGCCTTCAGCGGACTCCGCCCCGGCGCTGGCGCTCTATGACGCGGAAGTCCTTACGCTGAGCGTAAAGGGCGCGCGCCGCATCCCGATAGCGGACTGGTTCACCGGGCCGAAGAAGACCGCCCTGCTGCCCGAGGAGATCGTGACCGCCGTCGAACTGAAACTGCCGGGGAAAAAGCACGGCGGCTGTTATATGAAGCTGGCCCGCTACGACGGGGAGGACCTGGCGCAGGGAGGCATCGCCGCGCTCGCGTTCCCGGACAATACCTACCGCGTGGCGTTCTGCGCGCTGGGCCCCAAGCCGTCCCGCTGCCCCGCCGTGGAGGCCGTCCTCAACGGAGCGAAGCTCGGGGAGAAGCTCCTCGTTAAAGCCGGGGAAGCCCTGCTGGCCGAGATCTCGCCGATAAGCGACATCCGCTCTTCGAAGGAATACCGCCTGCACATGGCCCAGGTGATGCTCGGGCGCTGCCTTGAAACGGCGGTGGCCCGCCTCTTCGGGAAGGGCCCGAAGTACGGCAACGGGAACATCTGCTAAGGAGCCAAAATGAAACCGCATCTCATACAGTTTACCCTTAACGGCGAAAAAGTTTCCCTGACCGTGGAGCCCAGCGACGTGCTGCTGGACGTGCTGCGCGGCCGGCTGGGCATAAAGAGCCCCAAAGTGGGCTGCGACCGCGGGGACTGCGGCACCTGCACGGTCCTTATGGACGGCAAGACCGTCCGCTCCTGCCTGGCCCTGGCGGTGGAGGCCCACGGGGCGGACATCGTCACGCTGGAGGGCGCCAACAGCCGCAAGTGGACGCAGAAGCTGCAGAAGAAATTCCACGAGAAGAACGCTTTCCAGTGCGGCTTCTGCGCGCCGGGCGTGATCCTCTCCGCTACCGAACTGCTCGAGAAGGACCCCAACCCCACGGCGCACGAGATCAAGGAAGCCATCGCGGGCAACCTCTGCCGCTGCACCGGCTATGAGCCGATCGTGGAGGCCATAGAGGAGACGGTCAAGGGCAAATAGAAGAGCGCGTCGCTTTGGAAGAGAGGTAAATATGGACCTTCAGAAACTTATAACCAAACCTAAAAAAGCCGCCAGGCCTGAAAAGACGGACGACGCCCTCGTAACGGTGGGTAAGTCGGTGCAGCGCGTGGACGGCTGGGAGAAGATAACCGGCGCGGCCAAATACACCGACGACACGGAGTTCGGCCCCGGCCTGCTCTACGCCGCTCTGGTGGAGAGCCCTCATGCCCACGCTAAGATAATTTCCATCGACACCTCGGCCGCCGAGAAGGCGCGCGGGGTGGTGAAAGTGGTGACCGGCCGCAATTTCAAGCACAAGTTCGGCCTGTACATGAACGACCGCTATATCTTCGCCAACGATGTGGTGCGCTTTGTCGGCGAGCAGGTGGCGGCCGTGGTCGCCACGGACCCCAAAGCCGCCATGCGAGCCGCCGAACTGGTGAAGGTGGAATACCAGGAACTGCCGGCCGTGCTGGACGCCGTTAAGGCGTTCGAAAAAGATTCCCCCCTCGTGCATCCCGACCTGAAGAGCTATACCCATGTCCCGTGGTTCTTCCCCAAGCCCGGGACCAACATCGCGCATTGGCGCAAGATCCGCAAGGGCGATCTGGCCGGCGGTTTCAATAAAGCCGACCTGGTACTGGAGGACACCTACCAGGTGCCCCGTTACGCCCACTGCGCCATCGAGACTCATTCCGCCATAGGCCTTTACGACGCGTCCCGCCGCCTTACGATGTGGACCTCCTCGCAGTCCCCCTTCACCCAGCGCCACGTGTTCGCCGAGACCCTGAAGGCCTTCGGCCTTAGCCATAAGGACGTGCGCGTCATCAGCACCTATATCGGCGGCGGTTTCGGCGGCAAAGCCGGCGTCACGATGGAGATCATCGCGGCGGCACTCGCCATCGCCGTGCCCGGCCGGCCGGTGAAGCTGCTCTGGAGCCGCGCGCAGGAGTTCTACAACACCTACCAGCGCCTGGGCTGCACCGCCAAGATCAAGATGGGCGTGACCAAAGCCGGCAAGATCACGGCGCTGGACTTCAAGCTGCACTGGGACGCGGGCGCTTACGTCGAGTACGGCGCCAACGTGGTCAACGCGGCCGGCCTGTCGGCCAGCGGCCCGTACAAGGTGGACAACCTGAGCATAGATTCGATGTGCACCTACACCAACCTGCCGCCCTGCGGCGCCTACCGCGGGTTCGGCTACTCGGAGTTCCTCTTCGGCCTGGAGTCCCATATCACCCGCATGGCGACCGAGCTGGGCATTGACCCGGTGAAGTTCCGCAAGCTCAACGCCATACAGGAAGGCGATACGCTGCCCTACGGCGCGCACATGAACCCCACCGGCATCCGCCAGGCCATTGAAAAGGTGGAGAAGGAGATCCGCTGGGGCGTGAAAGAGAAGTCCAAGGACCCGAAGAAGGTCATCGGCAAGGCCCAGGTCTGCTTCTGGAAATCCCCGGCCATGCCGCCTAACGCCAGCTCCAGCGCTTTCCTCAAGTTCAACGAGGACGGCAGCCTCAACATCCTGGTCTCCGGGATGGATATGGGCCAGGGCCTGCTGACCGTGATGGCGCAGATAGCTTCCGAAGTGCTGAGCGTGCCGGTGACGAAGATCCGCGTGGAGACCCCGGACACGGACCGCAACCCGTACGAGTGGCAGACGGTGGGTTCGCACGTGACCTGGGGCTGCGGCAATGCCGTGAAGCGCGCCGCGCTCGAGGCCCGCGAGCGGATCTTCGACCTGGTGCAGCGTGTGCACTGTCTGGACAAGAGCACGCTGTACGTAGAGAACGAATGCGTGAAGTGCCGCACCAAGCCGGACTTCGCGCTGCGCTTCAGCGATTTCGTCATCAACGGCATCCAGGCCGACGACTATACCTTCAAAGGCGGGCCGATCATGGGCTCCGGCGTGTTCATGCCGGAGTTCGCTTCGGCCATCAGCGACCCGGAGACCGGCCAGGGCGGCCACCCCAACGTGCATTACACCACGGGTTCCGCCGGCATCATCCTTGAGATCGACAAGGAGACCGGCAAGATGAAGATCAAGAAGGTGGCGCTGGCCGTGGACTGCGGCAAGGCCATCAACCCGGACCTGGTGAAGGGCCAGATCGTGGGCGGCCTGCTGCAGGGCTTCGCCACGGTGCTTTACGAGGACATGCGCTACAACGAGAAGGGCCGGCTGCTGAACCCTAACTTCTCGGATTACAAGATCCCTACGGTGATGGATATGCCGGACGAGGTGGTGCCGATAATCATCGAGGTGGCGCAGCCCGACGGCCCTTACGGCGCCCGCGGCGTGGGCGAGCACACTATGATCCCGTGCGCGCCGCTCATCGCCAACGCGGTGGCCGACGCGCTGGGCGTGCGGATAAAGTGCATGCCGGTGACGAAAGAGAAAGTGGCGCTGGCGGTAAAGGCCGCGAAGAAGAACTGATCCCTCACAACGAGGGACTGCCGCGGGGACCGGGACGAAAAACGCGCTAGGGCACACCGTGCCCGTCGCTCATCCTCCTCCCTCGCCGCTTACGCAAGGCTCGGTCGTCGGAAGGTTTTTCTTACCCGGTCCCCGCGTCAGTCCCGGGTTGCACAGGCGGAATTTAAGGAGACATCATGAAGATAGCGCTTTGCCAGTATGACATCAAGTGGGAAGATAAGGAAGCCAACAAGCGCAAGATCGACAGCCTGCTCGGGAAATGCAAGTGCGCCAAGGAGATAGACTGGCTGGTGTTTTCCGAGATGACCCTGAGCGGTTTCACGATGAATACCGCCGTTTCGGAACTTAACGACGAGGATCATGCTTTTTTCAGGGGACTGGCGGTCGAAAACAACATCAACATCTCGTATGGCGGCGTCGAGAAGGGCTGCAACAACCTGATCACCCTCGACCGTAAGGGGAACCGGGTTAACACCTATTCCAAGATACACCTTTACGCTTTCGGCGGCGAGGACAAGCATTACAATCCCGGCTCGGCACAGGCCGTTTTCGAACTGGAGGGCCTGCGCGTCATGCCGGCCGTCTGCTTCGACCTGCGCTTCCCCTACCTTTTCTGGAACAAAGCGCCCGCCGTGGACGTCTATGTCGTTATTGCCGCCTGGCCCATGCGCCGCGCCGAGCAATGGATGACCCTGCTGCGCGCCCGGGCCGTGGAGAACCAGGCCTACTGCATAGGCGTGGACCGGATCGGCCTGGAAGACAAGGTGGAATATTCCGGCAACTCCATGTGCTTCGACCCGCTGGGCAAGGTGGCGCTCGACTGCGGCACCGCGGAAGGCATCTTCCTGGCCGGGGCCCCGCTGGACAAAGGCCTGGTCGCCAAGACGCGCGAGCGCTTCCCCTTCATCGGCGAAAGAAAGAATTTCCCCTGGCAATAATATGGACCTGATATCCTACGGCGACAGCATCCCTGAGGGAGATTACCGTCTCCACTCCGCTTTCGCCAACGCTATAAACTTCCGCAAGGGCCGGATCATCGTGTCGCTCGTGCCGCCGTTGACCGGGGCCGGGCCCCTCAACCTGGTCCTTAAGCAGCTCCCCCCCGGCGCCAAGAGGCTGCGCGCCTCCCGCTTTTATTTTTACGTCGACGAAAACCGCCTGCGCAAAGAGCCGGAAGCGCTGTATTCCTCCGCGGTCCCCTCGGCCGAGGCTGTCCCGGAGACGGTAGAGGTAAATACCGAAGCGCTCGCGGTCCTGCTGGCGCGCAAGGCCCCGCCCAAGAGCCTGGCTTTTATTTTCAGCCCGCCGCGCGAGAAGGACTTTTCCCGGGTTTTCGAGAAGCACCTGCTCGCCCGTTTCAAGCGGGCCATGGCCTATTTCCGCGCCGGCAACTACGCGCGCGGGACCAAGACCATCCGCGGCCTGGGCCTCGGCCTGACCCCGTCGGGGGACGACTTCCTCGCGGGCATGCTTGCCGGACTTCATTTCGCTAGGGCCGCGCTCCGCTTCGATACCGGCGCCCGCATCGAGGAGATCTTCTTCCATGCCGAGGGCGGCAACCTTATTTCCAATACTTTCCTCCGCGCTTCCTACGAAGGGAAAGTAAACGCCAAGGTAAGGCGCCTGATGGTCGCGCTTTCCAGCGGCAGCAGCCGCGAGCTCAGGGCGGCGGCGGAGGCCGCGCTGCAAAGCGGCCATACCTCCGGCGCCGATTTCTGCTCCGGCCTGGTATTTTCTCTGCAGAACGCTTTCAAAGGGTGAACTATGATAAAAACTATCGTTAAAAAAGGCGCGTATTTCGATTCGGTCTCGCTGATGCAGATAGCGAAGAAGCTTAACTCGGTCCCCGGGGTGCTGGACTCCGCCGTGGTGATGGCGACCAGGGAGAACAAGGGGATCATCAAGGCTTCCGGCCTGCTCACCCCCGAGATCATAAAGGCGGGAGACAGCGACCTGGCCATAGCCGTCAGCGCCGCTACCGCCGGGGCCCTGGAGGCCGCTTTCAGGACCGCCGAAGAACTGCTTAATAAGAAGCCGGCGCAGGCCGCCTCGGGCTCCGACAGGAAGGCGGCGGGACTCGACAACGCCATAAAAATGCTGGATGGGGCCAACCTGGCCGTCATTTCCGTGGCCGGCCGCTTCGCCGGGGCGCTCGCCGCGGACTGCCTTGAAAAAGGTCTGAACGTGATGCTTTTTTCGGATAATGTCCCTCTCGAGACGGAAGTGGCCCTGAAGAAGGCCGCCGTGAAGAAGGGGCTGCTCGTAATGGGGCCGGACTGCGGCACCGCGATCATAAACGGCGCGCCCATAGCGTTCGCCAATTCGGTGCGGCGCGGGAATATCGGCGTAGTAGCCGCCGCCGGCACCGGCCTGCAGGAGGTGACCACGCTTATTTCCAACGACGGGGCGGGCATTTCGCAGGCCATAGGCACCGGCGGCCGGGACGTTAAACTGGAGGTCGGCGGGCTCGGGTTCATACAGGCACTGCGCCTGCTGGCCTCGGACCCGTCCACCGAAGTGCTGCTGATGGTCTCCAAGCCGCCGCACCCGCAGGTGCTCAGGAAGATAGCGGCAGAGATAAAAAAGATAAAGAAACCCGTCGTCGCCGTACTGCTCGGCGGGGAGATAAGGGAAAAATTAAAGGACAATTTCTACCAGGGTAAAACCCTCGAAGAGGCCGCCCTTAAGGCCTCGTGTCTCGGAAAAGGGCTGGACCTGGGCAAAGCCCGCCAGGTCATCTATGACGCCACGCTGAAATGCGCCGCCCTGGCCAGGGCGGAGGCCGCGAAGAAAAAGAAATCCACCTGTCTGCGCGGGTTGTTCTCCGGGGGCACGTTCGTTAGCGAAGCTCAGCTGATTCTGCAGGAGATGGCCGGCCCGGTGTGGTCCAACGCCCCGCTGGATAAAAAATGGAAACTGAAAGATACGCTGAAGCTGTCCGGCCACGCGGTGATAGACCTGGGCGAGGATGAATTCACGGTCGGACGCCCTCACCCCATGATAGATTTCACGCTGCGCAACAAACTGATAGTTTCCGAGGCCGCGAAGCCGGAAGTCTCCGTCCTCCTCCTGGACCTGGTACTGGGCTACGGCTCGAACCTGAAGCCGCTCGAGGATATAATCCCCTCCCTCACCGCGGCTTTCGCCTCCAACCGGGAACTTACGGTAGTGGCGTCGGTGACCGGTACCGAGGCCGATCCGCAGGTGCGGTCCAAAGTCGTAAGAGGCCTTGAAGGCGCGGGCGTCCTCGTCATGGCTTCTAACGCCGGGGCCTGCAGGCTGGCCGGCGAAATAGTAAGGCTTTCCTCTCGCAGGTAAAGGAGTTCTTATGGCGGCACCTAAATTGTTCGAGTCGGAATTGAAAGTGATAAATATCGGCCTGGAGTCGTTCAGGCAGGGGCTTACGGACGCGGGCGTGCAGAGCGTACAGGCGCAGTTCAAGCCCCCGCTCTGCGCCGACGCTTCCCTCTTCGCTAAAACGGCGAAATACTCGGCGAAGATAGACGCCGCCAATAAAAAGGCTCTGGACCGGGTCCTTGCTGCAAAACCGGTGCTGGTGGGCATGGGCCGGGCGCTCGACGTGGTGCCCGGTATGAAAAAAGACCTGATCCTGCATGCCGGCCCGCCGATAACCTGGGACCGCATGTGCGGCCCCATGCGCGGCGGGATAATGGCCGCCCTGATGTACGAAGGCCTGGCCTCCGACCCGAAATCCGCCGAAAAGCTGGCCTCCTCCGGGAAAATAAAATACGCGCCCTGCCACGAGCACAGCGCCGTCGGGCCGATGGCGGGAATAATCTCGGCTTCCATGCCGGTCTTTATCGTGAAGAACGAGGCGGCCGGCAATTACGCCTATGCCACCCAGAACGAAGGCCTCGGCAAGGTGCTGCGCTACGGGGCCTATTCCACGGAAGTCATAACGCGCCTGAAGTGGATGGAAACCGTGCTTTACCCGGCGCTGAAAGGCGCTATCGAGTCGCTCGGGAAAATAGACCTGAAGACGATGGTGGCCCAGGCGCTGCACATGGGCGACGAAGTCCATAACCGCAACCGCGCCGGCACTTCGCTGTTCTACCGGGCTATAGCCCCCGCGGTGATCAAGACCGCGCCTGACACCGAAACCGCCGCCAAGGTGCTGGAATTCATCAACGGCAACGACCATTTCTTCCTGAACCTGTCCATGGCGCTCTCAAAAGCCTCGCTGGATGCGGGCCGGGACGTTAAGAACTCCAGCCTCGTCGTGGTAATGGCGCGCAACGGTACCGATTTCGGCGTACAGCTTTCCGGGACCGGCGGCCGCTGGTTCACCGGCCCGGCCCAGGTGCCGGACGCGCTGTATTTCCCGGGGTACACCAAGGCGGACGCCAACCCCGACATCGGCGATTCGGCTATTACCGAGACCAACGGCCTGGGCGGCTTCGCCATCGCCGCCGCGCCGGCCATCGTGCAGTTCGTCGGCGGGCAGGCGGCGGACGCGCTGAACTATACGCTTACAATGTACGCGATCACCATCGGCGAGAGCAATATCTACAAGATCCCTTACCTGGACTTCCGCGGCACGCCCACGGGCATCGATGTAATAAAGGCGGCCAGGACCGGCATACTCCCGTTCATCGACACCGGGGTCGCGCATAAGGAACCCGGCGTGGGCCAGGTGGGCGCCGGCGTCCTGAGCGCGCCGCCGGAGCCTTTCGCGAAAGCTTTCGAGTATTTCGCAAAAGAGCTCCGCTGACCAGGCAAAGGACCACAGCATGAAAGCTTCCGAGACCGAGTCCTTCTTTCGCCAGGAGGAGCATGAGGGCGAGCGTAAGATAAATAAACTGCGCCTCGTGGCGTTCGCGGTGCTTTATGTCAATGAGTTCCTGAATTATTATGTGTTCGGGGTGATGGATGCCGCGTTCCATAACAGCATAAGCCCTATAATGGTCATGTACGCCCTCTGCTCCCTGGGCTGGTGGTGGCTGGTGAACAAGCGCGGCAGGTATAACAGCTCCGTAAAATACGCGGCCCAGTCCGTAGACGTCTTCTTCCTTACCTGGGTACTGTGGATGGCCAACGGGCCCTCCAGCCCTCTCGTTACCGTCTATTACCTGCTGATAGCCTTTTCGTCATTCCGCTACAACTGGAGGGTGACGTTCTCCAGTTCTGTCCTGTCTGCCGCTGCTTTCGGCGTCCTGCAGCTCCATTTCGTCGGCGCGCGCCCCGAGTTCGCGGTCAAGGGTTACGTAGTGGTGATGCACGTGCTCTGCATGCTGCTGATGGGCGTGGTGGCGGGTTATGTGGTTGCCCAGATGCGCACGCTGGTGACCAGGTTCGCGACGGCCGTCAAAAAACAGGCGAAAACGGAAAGCGCACTTTCCCGCTACGTTTCCCAGCAGGTGGCGGCGCAGATAATGGAAGAGGACGCCCATTCCGTGATGGCCGGCCGGCGCCGGAACGCCACTATCCTTATGGCCGACATCCGCGGCTTCACGCCGATGGCGGAGAAAATGGACCCGGTGGAGCTGATGTCGCTGCTCAACCGTTATTTTACCCTGATGATAGAAGTTATCTTCAAACACAACGGCACGCTGGACAAGTTCATCGGCGACGCCGTGCTGGTGGTGTTCGGCGTGCCGATGCCGCTGCAGGATATGGAACTGCGCGCGGTGCGCTGCGCGGTCGATATGCAGAAGGCGCTGGTGGACTTCAATAAGGCGCAGGCCCGGTCGGGCGGGCCGCAGCTGGGCGCCGGGATCTCCGTGCATACCGGGGCGGTGGTGGCCGGCAATGTGGGGTCCGAGATCCGCATGGAATACACCGTCCTCGGCGACGTGGTGAATTTAACGCAGCGGATGCAGTCCAAGGCCGCCGCGGGCAAGGTTATTGTTTCCGACGCGGTCTTCCGCGTCGTCGGCGAGAAATTCTCTTTCAAGCCCCTCGAGCCCTTTATGGTGAAAGGCCGGCAGGAGCCGGTTATCGCTTACGAACTGGACTAAGCACACCCCGTGGTTATTGCCTGGCTTTTAACTGGCTCTTCAATTCCTCTATTTCCTTCTGCTGTTCCTGCACCGCCTTTACCAGGTAGGGGATGATCGCTTCGGTTTTCATCCCCAGCATGCCTTTGGAATTTTCCGTAACTATATCCGGCAGTACTTCCCGGACCTCCTGCGCGATGAAGCCGGCCTGCTTCTTCGACCCTTTTTTATAGTCGAATCTTACCGGCTTCAACTGCCCGATGATATCCAGGCCGGACAGTATGGGAGTTATATTCTCCTTGAGCCGCCTGTCGGAGCTGTACGTCCAGGCCGCGTCGTTCAGGTAACCTGTCCCGTCGACGGAGAACTTGTACGAGGAGAGGTAAGCCATGCTCCCTATGCTTATATTCTTTGCAGCGGACAGGTCCCCGAATATCGCGCCGCCGATATTGAGTTCATAATTAGCGTTAGGGTCGGAGGCGTCCTCATCGTAGCCTATTATGACATTGTCGCTCCCCCCGGTCACGGCGTCCCCGGCTTTGTAGCCCAGAAAAGTGTTGCGTCGCCCGTCTTCAAGCCCATAGCCGGCCTGGAAGCCAATGAGCGTGGAATTGATGTAGGTGCTGCCGCTTGAGGTACCGTTCCCGGCTTCGGCTCCCAGGACCGTATTATATCCCCCGGTCGTGCTGTAAAGCCCGGCATTGACCCCGATGTATGTATTATAGCTGTCATCGGCGCTGTAGCCCGCGCTGGCGCCCAGGAAGGTGTTACTCTCCCCCGAAGAATTGGACGTGCCCGCGTTAAAGCCGATGAAGGTATTGTTCCCCGCGATACTGTTGAGGTTCCCGGCGGCCGCGCCCATGAAGGTGTTGTTGTTGCCGGAGGTGTTGCCCGCGCCGGACAGGGAGCCGACGAACGTGTTGCTATATCCGTAGCCTGACCCACCGTCGTTGGCGAATCCCGACTGGTAGCCGATGAAAGTATTCGAATACGTGTCGATGGTGGCGTAGCCGGCCTGGTAGCCGAAGAAAGAGTTGGAATAACCGGAGGCGTTGACCACGACTCCCGCGTCGATCCCCACCGCGATGTTGCCGCTCCCCGGAGGAGTGAATAGCACGTTGACGCCGTCTATCTGGTAGTGCGCGGCGGTAATGTCGCTCGACGAGATAATGGCGAAATTATTCATGTTGAGCTGGTCGGTGGCGGTATGGTTGCCGAGGTTGTCGCTGGCCGGCACGTTGACCAGGCCGGAGCCGTCGCCGACGAATCTTATCGCCTTCATGACCCCGGTGGCGGACATGGACGAAACTATCGACCCGCCGCTGTTGCGCCAGATCTGCGCCATCTGCGCGTGCGCGGAGGCGGTGGAGACCACGTCGAGGGCCGCCTGGGGGATCTGCCTTCCTATCCCTATCACCCTGGTGTCCAGCTTGCCGAACAGCGCGCCGCCGATATTGAGCTCGTTGTTTACACCCGCGGCGGAAGTGTCCTCGGCGTAACCTATGACGATATTGCCGGTCCCGGTCGTTATGGCGTAGCCCGCTTTGAAGCCGATCAGGACATTGTCCGAGGCCCCGGTCTGCAGCTTGTTGCCGGCCTGGTAGCCGACGATGGTCGCGCTGGAGAAATTGCCGGCCGCGCCGTTGCCGTAGCCGCCCGCTTCCGCGCCGAACACGGCGTTGGCCGAGCCGTTGGTGTACTTGGCGGCTCCGGCCCCGAAAGCCGAATTGCCGGAGGCGTTGGAAATATAGCCGCCGGAGTAGAACCCGAATAAAGAGTTCCCGTCGCCGGTGGTGTTGCTGAAGCCCGAGTAGGAACCGAAGAAGGAATTGTTCCCGGCGCCCTCGTTGTAATACCCGGCATGAGACCCGATGATGGAGTTGTTGGACCCGGTATTTGTATAGGCGGCCTGGTAGCCCATGATGGAATTGTCGGTACCCGCGCCGTTAGAATAGCCTGCCTGGTAGCCTATAAAGGCGTTGCTGCCGCCCGCTCCTCCGTTGTAGCCGGACTGGTAGCCGACGAAGACGTTGCCGGCCCCGCCGCTGTTGTTAAGGCCCGCTTCCGACCCGATGAGCGTATTGTAGGCGGCGGTGTTGAAGTAGCCGGCCTTGTAGCCGGCAAAGACATTGTCGGCGCCGGCGGTGTTGGTATAGCCCGCCAGGGAGCCCAGGAAGGTGTTCTTCCCGCCGCCGACAGTGGCGTAGCCCGCTTGGTAGCCTGCGAAGGAATTATCATCCGCTGTGCTTGCCTGCCCGGCGTCGAGGCCGACCCCGAGGCTGTTCGCGCCCCGCAGCTTCGCCAGCAGGGTGCTGCCGTCAACCTGGTAGCGCGCGGCGGTGATGTCGCTGGAGGAGACGATTCCGAAATTTCCCATTTGCAGGGTAGTGGTGGCGACATGGTTGCCCAGGTTGTCGTTGCCCTCGAGGCCGGTCAGGCCGGAACCGTCGCCCTCGAAATAGGCCGCCGTCATGACGCCGGTGGCGGACAGCGAAGAAACGATGTTCCCCCCGCCAGCGCGCCAGAGCTGCGCCATATCGGTATGCGCGGACCCGGCCGCCACTATTTCCAGGCGCGCCTGCGGGGCGCCGGTCGAAATGCCGATGTTGCCGTTGGCCTTGACCACCATGAGGTTGACGCCGCCCACGCCCTGCCAGCGCTGGAGGTCTTCGTTCTGCCCGCCTATGCCCCTGATCACCAGGCCGACCTGGTCTACGTCCGTAGTCAGGAGGGATATGCCCGCGCCCTGCAGCGCTACTTCGGTCCCGTAGGAAAGGCGTCCCCACCTGTCCACCAGGAGCATCGGCGAGCCGCCGGAGTTCAGCCACTGGGTGAGGTCGGCGGCCTGGGCCGCCGCGGCCTGTACTATCTGCCCGATAGAGGAATCCGCTAGCGTATTTATGTGCAGGCGGGCGCCGGGAAAGCCGAGACCGATCCCGAAGTTGCCGTCGCTTACTACCATGCCGGAAGAAACAGTTAGCCCCGGGTTGGTCGCGCTGGTATAGGTTATGGCCGCCGAAGACTGGAAGACGGCCGGCACCGGGAATATATCCTGGCCCTCGCCGTTCAGTATCGCGCGGCAGGGCGCCGCCGCGAATAACAAAGCCGGCAGGAGTAAGGCCCGGTGAAATCCCGGGCGGAAGATGTTTATCGTGTTTTTCATATAGTTGCTCCTGAAAACATTAACAAATTTTAATTACGCTAGTTAACCGACCTGCTTATTTCTGTCCAGTAAGTCCCGTCGTAGACCAGGGTTAAGGTCTCGTGGTCCGCCAGGTTGAACGACACGCCCCCCAGCAATCTGATATTCCCCGAACTTGGGACCTTCACCGGTCGTATATCGCTGTCGCCCTGCAGCACAAGCACCTGGCCCGCGGTCCCGTTCGACAGCAGCGGGGACCCGCTGAGCGTCACCGCCCCTAAGTTGGTGTTATGTACCTGCATGAAGGCGCCGGTCACTATGAGCGTAGCTCCCGCGCTTACCGTCGTGGCCGCCGGGGTAGCGATGAGGTTGCCGGCTATGGTGATAGTGGAAACGCTTATGTCGCCCGTGGCCGTATCCTCGCCGCAGGCCCAGGCTGAGCCGTTCCATTTGGCTATCTGGCCGCTGGTACAGCCGCTCTGGTTAAGGCGGTCGAGCGAAATGGTGGACATTGCGATATCGGCGGCGATGATGGCGCCGTCCGCTATCTTGGCGCTGGAGACGGCCTCGTCCTTTATGGCGGCGGCATAAACGGCGTGCACGGCGATAGAGGAAGCGATAACATCGGCGCCGAGAATACCGGTGCCCGCAAGTTTGCTTATGGCGATAGCCGCGGCGGAGTTAATATCCGCGTCGACGATGGCGCCGGCCAGGATGGAGCCGGGCCGCACGCCGTTGGCTCCGACGGAGGAGACTATGACCCCTGCGCCCAGCGTGCCATTGGCCACGTTGCCCGGAGCGAGGTCAGTCAGCAGCGAGCCGTTAAGGGCGGGCAGGTAGCCGGTGCCGTTGAGCTGTACCAGCTGGCTGCTGCCGTTGAAGAGATTGCCCTGCAGGGTTACGGAAGAAGGCAGCGCGCTGAAGGTGTTGCCTGTCAGCTGCAGGCTCTGTCCATCGGCCAAGTACGTGGTATTGGTGTCGTTGTCGTCCGCGCAGGCCCAGGCCGAGCCGTTCCACTTGGCGGTCTGGCCGGACGCGCAGCCGCTCTGGTTGAGGCGGTCGAGCGAGATGGTGGACAGGGCGATGTCGGCGGCGATGATAGTGCCGTCGGCGATCTTGGCGCTGGTGACGGCGTTGTCCAGTATCGCGCTGTTGTAAACGGCGTTGGCGGCGATAGATGAAACTATGACATTGGCGCCGAGGACGCCGGTGGTCGCCAGCTTGCCGATGGCGATAGCGGCGGCGGCGTTGACGTCCGCGTCCACGATGGCGCCG
>Ga0154587_139_pt1 | contig 109874 bp, 102 predicted proteins | sample RifGroF2_FD_116016 | JGI IMG/M metagenome (GOLD analysis project Ga0154587, IMG submission 116016) | Elusimicrobia bacterium GWF2_62_30 | reverse complement strand
CCCGCCGGGCCCATACCCCCGCCGTTGCGCCCTAAAAGAACCTACTTCTTCAGCGTCTCCTTTATCATGTTGGCGGCTATCACGTTGCGCTGGATCTGGTTGGTGCCTTCGTAGATCTGGGTTATCTTGGCGTCGCGCATGAACTTCTCCGCCGGGTAGTCGCGCATATAGCCGTAGCCGCCCATGATCTGCACCGCGTCGACGGCCACCTTCATCGCCACGTCGCTGGCGAAAAGCTTGGCCATGGCGGATTCCTTGGACATGGACTTTACGCCCGCGTCGGCCATGCGCGCCACCGAGTAGGCCAGCGCCCGGGCGGCCTCTATCTGGGTGCCCATGTCGGCCAGCATGTGCTGCACGGCCTGGAAACTGGAGATCGGAACCCCGAACTGCACGCGGGTGCGGGAATAGTCCAGCGCGCAGTCCAGCGCGCCCTGGCCGATGCCGACGGCCTGCGCGGCCACGCCGGGGCGTGAGGTGTCGAGCGTTTTCATGGCCACGATGAAGCCCATGCCTTCGCGGGAGATCAGGTTGGCCGCGGGTACCTCGCAGTCGGTGAAGATCACTTCGCGCGTGGCGCTGGCGCGGATGCCCATCTTCTTTTCCTTCTTGCCGAATTCCATGCCCTTGGTTCCCTTCTCCACGATGAAGGCGCTGGCGCCGCGGATGCCCTTGGCTTTATCGGTTATGGCGATAACGGTGTAGATCTCGGCTTCTCCGGCGTTGGTTATCCACTGCTTGGTGCCGTTGAGGATGTACTTGTCCCCTTCTTTGCGGGCGGTGGTCTTTATCGCGCCGGCGTCGGAGCCGGCCTCGGCCTCCGTCAGGCAGAAAGCCGCCAGGCGCTTGCCTTTGGCTATGTCGGGGAGATATTTCTTTTTCTGCTCTTCGGAGCCGTGCTGCAGGATGGGGAGCGTGCCCAGGCCGGTGCCGGCGTAGCCCAGGGCTATGCCGCCGCAGGCGCGCGACAGCTCTTCCGTTACCAGGCACATATCCAGGATGCCGCCGCCCAGGCCGCCGTACTGCTCCGGGATATAGACGCCGAAAAGGTCGCTTTCGGCCAGGATCTTCATTATCGGCCAGGCGAATTCTTCGGTTTCGTCGTAATGCGCCGCCACGGGTTTTATCTTTTCCTGCGCTATCTTGCGGGCCAGGTCGCGTATCATCGCCTGCGTATCGGTGAGCATGTAATCCATATAATGAACTCCTTGCAAAAGTTGTTTTCCGGCGCGGCCGTATGCCTATGATACCAAAAAGTCCGTCGGGGGCGCAGGCTACCGGCAGTATTTCTGCGTTACGTTCTTGATGGACTTGTCGGGCGTGCGGTTGCCTTCCATGATGGCCGGGTAGGTAAGGTCTTCCATCATTTTCAGGTCTTCGATGACCAGCCGGTGTTTAAAAAAAAGCGCCCGGGGATCCCGCGCAGCGGCTCCCTGGCAGATCAGGGCGGGGTCGGCGTCGGCCGTTTCCATCGCCACATGCTCCGCGTAACCGTCCGTCTGCCATTCTTTAAGCGTGAAGTATTTCAGGGGGCCGAGCTTGTTGCGCAGCTGGGCCTTTACGGCCTCATGCGCTATGACATGCTCCAGCACGCGGGTCCTTGAGGGGTCGGCCGGGTCAAGGGCCTGGTTCTTCTGCATGTCCGCCAGGGCGACGAAGATCTTGCCGCTGAGCGGGTGCATGCAGGCGAAGGTTTTGCCGCAAAAGGGGGCCAGCAGCGCGTACTTGCCGTAGCCGGAGCCCAGGTAGACCTCGAAAGTCTGCCCGGCGTCGGCGAATTCGTCGGCGAACACCTTGTCCCGCACCCTTCCCAGCAGGTCGGCGGAGGACATATCGATAGGCTCCCGGGAATATACGACCATGTTCCTGGCGTTGAGGGTATTGGCGAAGAATACGGACGGGTACACCGTCAGTCCGGCAAAAACGCCTGCAATCAGCAGGAAACCGATAAGAACCATGCGTCCAGTTGTCACGTCCCCTCCTTAGTGCCGCAGAAAGCGGCGTCCCGGCCGAAAATGCGCCGGCAGGAACGGGGTTCCGGCCGGTTAATGGATATTATAGCCAACTTGCGTTATCAACTGGAACGCATTTTTTATATTATATTTAAGACAAAATTAGTTAACATGCCCTTGCTAAACTATCTGCAGATGCCGGGCAGCGCCCCGGACCGGTTCCAGAGGATATTAATATGGATGTGATGACGATCATTGGCTTTCTGCTCGGAGGGGTTGTGATGACCTGGGGCGTTTATGCCTCGGGCATCAGCGACAAGCTGCTGAATATGCACGGCATAGTGCTGGTCGTGGGCGGAACGCTGGCCGCAACCATCGTCAATACTTCGCTGCGCCGCTTCATTTCCGGAGTCAGGGCTTTCGGCGCTATCTTTGCAACGCCGCGCACCCCGACGGCGGAGGAAGTGGTGAAGCTGATCCTGCAGATGGCCGACACGGCCCAGCGGCAGGGCGGCATCCTGGCCCTTTCCAACCCCGATCCCGTCTTCGCCGGCGGCTTTCTCAAACGCGCGGTCAGCGTGGCCATGATAAGCGCGCAGTCGCGCGAGACGCGCGACATGCTGGAAGAGGAGATCCGCCGCCGCCGCCTGGACTTCCAGGAGGACGCCAACTTCTACCGCACCATGGGCGTGCTGTCGCCGATGTTCGGGCTGATCGGAACGCTTTTCGGCATCATCCAGACCCTGAGCAACATCTCGGACCCGGCCATGATCGGCAGGTCCATGGCCGTGGCCATCAGCTCGGCCCTCTTCGGGATCGGGCTTTCCAACATGCTTTTCGTGCCGGTGGCGAACAAGATCCGCCTGCGCGCCATGGAGGAAACGCTGTCGCTGCAGCTGATCCTTGAAGGGGTCCTGGACATCATGGCCGGGAAATCCCCCCACCTTATCGGCATGCATCTGCGCGGCTACACTATGACCGGGGCCGCCGGGGAAAGCTCCCCGGCCGGGCGGTAGCCATGCGCTTTTACGAACGCGAGGACGAGCTCGAGAACGAGCTGAACCGCGGCGCGCTGTGGGCCATCACCTACGGCGACATGATGAGCTACCTGATGATCTTCTTCATGGTGCTGTTCGCTTTCTACAGCTCCAAGAACATCAACACGCAGTTCAGCGCCAAGAGCATAGAGGAGACCTTCGGCAAGGACAATTCCGTGGTCAGCACGCTTTTTTCCAAGAACGGCATCCAGCAGATAGCGCAGGTGGAGATCTCCGCCAGCAGGATAAATATAAATTTTTCCGAACCGATACTTTTCGACCCGGGCAGCGACAGGCTAAAAGCCTCCTCGCTGCCCCACCTGCACAAGCTGAGCATTATCTTCAAGGACCTGCCCAATCCCATACAGATAGAGGGGCACACGGACAACCGGCCCCTGGGCCGCTCCTCGCGCTTCCGGTCCAACTGGGAACTGTCCTCGGCCAGGGCGTTCTCGGTTCTGCAGTTCTTCGTGCAGGAGGGCGTAGCGCCCGAAAAGCTTTCCGCGGTGGGTTACGGCGAGTATAAACCTGTAAGAGCGAACGATACGCCCCAGGGCCGCGCCATTAACCGCCGCATAGCGATACACATAGTCAGGCACGAGATCTAAGGCCGCCGCTCACAAGGCCCGTTTTTTAATATGAAGCTGACAACGCGATTCCTGCTTATCCTCCTGGGCATAGCCGTGCTCCCGCTTCTGCTTTCCGTGAGCTGGAACATCTACCAGTACAATTCCTCCGTAGCTACCTATTTCGAGCTGCACAAAAGCATGGCCCGGCTTTCCGCGGTGAACGTGGACGAATGGTTCCTGCACGTCAACCGGAACCTGGCCTTCCTTTACGAGGTGGAGAACCCGCTGCAGGCCAGGAAGGTGGACGAGTCCAAGGTGGTCCACCAGGCCGTGCGCATAAATTCCGACATCATGTCGCTGAGCATGCTGGGCAAGGACGGCAAAGAGGAGTTCTACCTGCAGAGCGAGAAGGTGAGATCGGACCGCCCGCTGGCTTCCTTCGCGGTGGACCTGTCTTCCCGCGCCCGTGACAGCGGGCTCGTTACTTCCGGCAACCCGGTCTGTTTCTCCAGCCACGCCTATTTCCCCCTGGCCTACCCGCTGGTGGACGGCCGGGTGGTCGTTTTCCATTTTTCCATGAACTCCCTGCTCGAGAAGATCAACTCCCAGCACGCCGGGCGGAGCGGCAAGGTGTTCCTGGCCGACGGGCAGGGCAGGCCCCTCCCCTGCCAGAATGTCGAGGGCCTGAGCTATACGCCGGAAGACCTTAAAAAGATATTCCGCGCCAACGGGCGCAACAGCACGCTGAGCGCGTTTCGGCTGGCGGGCGAAGATCATTCAGGCGCCTATTCTGCCGTGGATAAACTCGACTGGGCGGCGGTCTCCCTTCAATCCGAGGACGAACTTTACGGCAAACAGCGCAAATCCATCCTGGTGTTCAGCCTGCTCACCGTCGCCATCCTTGCCGTCACGCTGTTCGTGGTGTTCCTTATTTCCAACCGGATCATCCGCCCCATTAACAACATGATGAGCGGGGTTAAGCAGTTCCTGAAGGAGAAGAGCCTTAAATCGGTGATCCCCCAGGAGGGCTGGCCCGAGATCAAGAGCCTGGTGGGCGTGCTTAACCGCCTTATGCTGGAACTGCAGGCCTACCGCGCTTTCCAGCTTAACCAGATAGTAGAGGAGAAAGGCAAGGCGCAGGCGCTCATCGAGACGATCCCCGACGGCGTGCTGCTGCTCGACGACCGCGGCGGGCTGATCTACTCCAACCGCATTTCCCTCAGGCTCCTCGGGATCCCCAAGATGTCCGCCGAAGTGATGATCCCCCGGTCCGTTAAGAACGAGGCTTTTTTAACGGCGCTTACCGAGACCATGGCCTCTAAAGAAAAATATTTCACTACGGAACTGGAAGCCCCGCTGTCGAGCGAGACTTCCACCACCCAGAAGAGCTTCCGCATCATCTCCAGCCAGTTCCAGCTCACCACGCTCAAGAAGCCGGGCCGCGTGCTGATCTTCCGCGATATCAGCGCCGAAAAGGAGATAGAGAAAGCCAAGGAAGAATTCTTCCACATGATCACCCACGATATGAGGGCCCCTCTTTCCACGCTGCAGGGTTATACCGAGATGCTCATGAAGAAGATCCCCCCGTCTCCGACCACGGACAAATACCTGAAGAGCATGCTCTACTCCTCGCGCCGGCTGCGCGGTATGATCGACGACATCCTCAACACCACCAAGCTGGAGCGCGGCACGATGACCATGCAGCTCGACACCGTGGACGGCGGGGCCCTGGTGACCCGCGTGCGCGAGAACCACGAGCCTGTGGCCGGGCCCAAGAACATCAAGCTGGTGGAGCTGGTCCCGCCCGCGAAGATAAATTTTACTGGCGACCCCATACTGCTGGAGCGCGTGATAACCAACCTTATCGGCAATTCCCTGAAGTTCACGCCTTCGGGCGGGACCATTACGCTTTCGTGCTCCGAAACCGCCGAGGAGATCTGCTTCGTGGTGGAAGACACCGGCCCGGGCATCCCGGAAGACAAGCGGCTCAGCATTTTCGAGAAGTACTCGCAGCTGGAGGAGCATAAGAGCATGGGTTTCGGGCTCGGCCTGGCGATGTGCCGCATGACCGTGGACCTGCACAAGGGGCGCATCTGGGTGGATTCGGTGGTGGGAAAAGGCAGCAAGTTCACGTTCACCGTGTCCAAGCGGCTGGCCGTGCCGCCACCGCCTCCGCCTGCTCCGCCGCCTCCCCCCGCGCCGGCCTCTTGAAATTAACGGGGATTTGCACTATACTTCACTAATGTACAGTGCGGCACAGGGGTATTATCAATGAAACTGATGCTCATAATAGACGACAACGTGGAATTCCGCACAATGGTCTCCGATTATTTCACGGACCTGGAATATACGGTGGAGATAGCCGGCAACGGGCGCGAGGGCCTCTCCAAGGCCAGGGCTATCAGGCCAGATATCATACTGCTGGACGTGATGATGCCCGACATCGGCGGCATAGAAGTGCTGCGCGCGCTGCAGACGGAAGACGAGACGCGCATAATCCCGGTGCTGGTCATTACCGGCTCTTTCTTCGACAAGAACATGAGCGAGCTTTTCAAGCAGGAAACCAACTGCCGAGAGTTCATGAGCAAGACCGTGGAACTTTCCTACCTGGAGAAAAAAGTAGAGGCAGTGGCGCTCAAACGGCCATGACCCCTCAGCCGAAAGTCCTGATCGTGGACGACGAACCGGATTATCTCCGGATAGCCGCAAAGATAGCGGCCGGCGCCGGCTGCGCCGTGGTGACAGCGGCTACCGCCGCCGAGGGCGTGGCCCTCGGCGCCAGGGAACTACCGGACCTGGTGCTGATGGACGTCGGCCTTCCCGACGGCAGCGGGTTCGACGCCGCCCGCGCGCTGCGCCGGGAGAAGAGATTGTCGTCGGTTCCGGTCATCTTTTTTACCGTGCGTTCCGAGCTGGATATGGTCCGCGAAGGGCTCTCGCTGGCCAAGGTCGGCTATGTGCTGAAGCCTTTCGACCCCGACGACCTGGAGCGCCGCATCCGCGAGGCGGTCCTCCCGTCATGAAGCCGGGCGGACCGCGCATAGCGTGCGTTACGGCGGCCCCGGAAAAGCGAGATTTTCTCAAAGCCGCTCTCCACGCCCTGCGTCCTGAATTCTACCCGTCCGCCGCGGCTTTCCTTGGCCAATGTCCCTCGCCGGTTTCCAGGCTGGCCGTCCTCGACCAGGCCCTCCCCGATATGTCGGGCCGCGACCTCGCGGCCGCGCTGCGCCGGGAGATCTCGGCCTCCTCGCTGCTGTTGGTGCTGCTCGGAGGCCCGCGCAGTTCCCCGGCGGAGATCTCGCTGGGCCTGGAGAACGGGGCTGACGACTATTTCGATTTTCCGCCCGAGCCGGGGCTTTTCCGCGCCCGGCTGCTTAACCTGCTGGCCCGCGGCCGCGGCGCCAGCCTCCCCCCGCCCCCGGGCGAATTCCGGTTCGGCGGCCTGGTGATCTCCCCGGAGGCGCGCACAGTGGCCGTAGGCGGCAAAGCCCTGAACCTTACGGCGCTCGAGTTCGACCTGCTGGCGTATTTTCTGCGCACCCAGGGCAGGGTTATCTCGCGGAGCGTGCTTCTGGAACAGGTGTGGAAAGGCGGGACGGACCCCGGCCCCCGGTCGGTGGACAAGCGCATAGAGGTCCTGCGCTCCAAGCTGGGCCCGGCGGGCGCGGCGATACGCACCGTTTTCGGCCTGGGCTACATTTTTAAAATATAAAGAAGTTCTACTTGGCGGGCGCGGAAAGCGGCAGGCGCACTTCCGCCAGCGCTCCGCGTTCCTTGCGGTTGGAGACTGCGAGCGTGCCGCCGTGCTTCTGCGCTATGCGGTGCGCTACGGCCAGGCCTATGCCTGACCTGGCCTTTTCCGTGGTATTGAAAGGCATGAAGAGCTTCTGCAGGGTTTCCAGCGGCAGGCCGGGCCCCGTATCCTCGAACGTCAGCACCGCCTGCGCCCCGTCGTCGGAGGCTTTAAGCAGCACGCGCAGGCTCCCGCCGTAGGCAAGATGGTCGTAAGCGTTCTTCACCAGGTTGTGGATCAGGAGCTTTATGCGCGCGGGGTCTATGGCGGCGCCCAGTTTGGCGGACGCGCAGGCGCTGGACAGCGAGATGCCGCGCTGCTTGAACTGCCGCTCCCATTTGCGCACCTCGCCCAGGCAGAACGGGCCCAGCTCCGTTTCGCGGAATTCGGGGACGTCATCGTCCAGGTACTCTTTCCAGCCCTTCAGCAGGTCAACGGCGCCCAGCAGGTTCTTCAGGGCCGGCTCCAGCCCCTTGCGGTGTTCCGGGGCCACCCGCGAATTGAACATCTTAACGCCGGCGGCGGTCTTTTCCAGCGACGCTATCATGCGGGTGTTGAAATCGGCCTGCTCATGTCTTATCAGCCCGGTAAAGCGCAGGTTCTTATGCAGCAGGTCGTCCTTTTCGGCTTTCAGGACGTCCACCTGCTTAAGGTCCGTCTTAAGCTGGAGGATGCGGCGGTCCCGCTCCTCGATGGCGTGCAGCAGCTTGCCGGAATAGTCTTCCGAAGCGGCCATTTTCGTTTTAAGCTCTTCGATCGCGGCTTCAAGGGTCTTGATCTTGGCGAGCGCGCGCCTGGACGCCTCTTTTTCCGAAGCTAGCCCGGTCTTGGCTCCGAGCAGCAGGGTGTTGACCTTTTCAAGACCGGCCTGCGTGGCCTCCAGCGCGGCCGAGAGCTCCGCGTTCTTCTCTTTTTCCGCCTCGAGCGCGGCGCGCAGCGCGGCCGCCTTGTTCTGCAGCTCGAACACCTGGGCGACGGCGCCCGCAAAATTGCTTTTATGCTCGTCGGCCCTCAGGGCCTGTTCGTCGGCGGCGCGGCGCAGCCTTTCCGCCTCGGCCGCGGCGTCCTGCAGCTGGCGGCGGAGTGTGTTCTCCCTGGCGGACGCCTGCTCCAGCGCGCCTTCGCTTTTTCCCAGCCCCGCGGCCAGCTCCGCCGTCCTTGCGGCCAGGGCGGTATGTTCTCCCGAAGAGATGCCGGCTTCGGAAAGGCTTCTTGAAAGCGCTCCCTCAAGCCGCGTGATCTCGGCCAGCCTTGCCGCTATCGTGCCCCTCAGGGCGGAATTCTCCCTTTCGACGGCGGCCATCTTCTCGCCGAGGAGCGCCGCCTGCGCCGAGGCTTTCTGCAGCCGCGCGGCCGCGTCCGCGGTGCGCCGTTTCTGCTCTTCGAGGTTCGCCACCAGTTCGTCGTATAAATTCCTGGGTTTTCCGGAAGCCTGGGATTCTTCCTTCAGGAGGCGTGCAAGTTCCGGCAGGGCGGCGAGCCCGGCAAGATTATTCTTGAGCGCCTCCACTTCGCTTTCGCGGCTTTTCAGCGCGGCCCTGAGGGCTTCGCTTTCCGCGCCCAGGCCGGAGATCCTGGCCTGCAGTAAAGCTTCGCGGGTGCCGGCCCCGGCCAGTTCTTTTTGCGCCGCGGCGGACTTCTCCGCCTGGAGCTTGCCGGCCGCGGCCTGCCTGGCCGCCTCCGACAGCAGGGCCTGGTCCTTTTCAAGGGCGGAGTTAAGCGCCGCGATCTCTTTTGCCAGTTCGCGCTCACGGGCCGCGCCCCGCTCCAGCTGGCGTTCGAGGTCGCTGACCCTTTGCGCCGTGCGCTCAAGCCCCGTGGCGGCCGCGGTGCGGGCCAGCTCGGCGCGCGCCGAAATATCCTGGGCGTGGCGCATGGCCTCCCAGAGATAATCCAGGTCGGAATTGAAAGCTTCGGCCGGGCCGTTCACGCGGCCTCCTTGAGGGCCGCGAGCTCTATGCGGCCTTTCGCGGCCAGTTCGGCGGCGGCGGAGATGATCCTGGCCCTGGTGCCCAGCAGTTTTTCGTCCTCGGGGCGGAAGGCCATCATATCCTTGACTATCGCGCGGACGTCGTCGGGGAACAGGCGCAGTATATTGGCGGAAGCGGCCGGGGTGAGGCCCCACAGCGCCGTGCCCCAGTCGGCGTAGGGGATGGCCATGACGAGAGGCCGCAGGTTCTTTTCGTCGAGGCCGCACAGGGAGTCGAAAGTGATCATGGTGCGGCGCAGCTCTTCGGAAGCTTTGGGGTTGGCGCGGGTGAGCCCGTCCATGATCTCGCTGCGCTGGGCTTCGTTGACGATGGAGAGCAGGTGCCCGAGCTTGTCGGCCCCTTTCAGGGTCTTTTCCATCCTGAGGCGCAGCTCGTTCTCTATCTCGAAGACCCGTTCCGGTTCGGCCTGCTTGAGGCTGACCATGCCGGCGGCGATCGCCTGCCGCTTGGCCGGGGTGAAGGCCAGCAGTATCTTCGAGGAAATATGAGGCTTGCGGTCGGTCAGATTGGCTATCACGATGGCGGCGTCCTCTTCCGCGGACTCGGCCAGCAGCTCGGCGGCCGCGGCCGGCTGCAGTTTTTCCAGGAAATCGAAACCGGTGCCGCTTTCCAGCAGCGCGCCCGACGAGGAGCGGGCCTCCATGTCGATGATGCCGCCCTCTTCCCCCTCAGCGGCCTGGGCGCCGGCGGCGGGCGCGGCCCCTGGGAGCGGGCCGGCGTTGGCGCGGGCGTGGCCGGCCAGGGTGGAGATCAGCCTGCCGGCGAGCAGGTAGGCGAATATGAGCAGCGCGAAAAGTATGAAGGCGGACGCCGCGACCGCGATGAGCAGCTGCCTGTCCCCGGCGGAATTCAGCGCGTTCTTCCACCAGGAGACCATCTCGGTCCTGGTGGTCGTTATCGAGTCGCCGCGGGCCTCGGAAAGGCGGAGCAGGTCCGAGACTATTATTTTTATGGCGTTAACCCTGCCTTCGGGGACCGAGCGGTCGAAGACCAGCGCGACCGCCATCTTCTTGACGCGGAATTCCGTGGTGCGCTCCGTGCGCTGGTTCTGCTGCTTCAGGTACTGGCCGGTCTTCTCGAGAATGTTCAGCGTGGTATACCCGGGCAGGGCCAGGCGCTCGTCCTCGGGGGTTTCCACGTCGGTGCGGCTTTTCAGGGAAAGTTCCCCCTCCACCGTGACGAAAGCGCGGGCGCGGCCTTCCCCCACCAGCTGCGAGAGAAGGCGCGTAACGTCCTCCTGTACGCGCGCGGAGATCTCCGCCGCCTGCGTTCCGGGAGACGGTTCCTGCTGTTCCTGCGCGGCGCAAGGCACGGCCGCCCCCAGGGTCAGCGCTAATAGCAACGGGATAAAAGCTTTCATAGGCACAAGATAATTTTATCCGATACAGGTTACAAAGTTATTGCGGGGACATTTCGGGCGGAATTTCGAACCAGAAGACGGCCCCGCCTTCCCCGGAGTTAAGACAGCCCGTTTTCCCCCCGTGGAGCTCAACAATGGCCTTGGCCAGGGCTAGTCCCAAACCTGTGCCTCCGTGCCCTGGCGCGGCGCTGCCCTGTGTGAATGCGGAGAACAGCCTTTCGGCTTCGCCCGGGGCCAGCCCGGGCCCGGTATCCGACACCTCCGTCCTGAACCCGGAGCCGCCCAGCGAAGCCCGTACCGTCACCGTGCCTCCCTCCGGTGTGAATTTAAGGGCGTTAGAGATGAAATTGCTCAGCACATGGGTTATCAGCTCCCGGTCCAGCCGTACCTTGGCCGGCCCCCCGGCGGGTTCGAGCAGCAGTTTTATGTTCTTCTCCCCGGCCTTGGCCCGGAAGAAATCCGCGGCGTCCTTTGCGATGGCCAGCGGGTCTTCGGGACTCAGTCGCAGTTCCATTTTCCCGCGCTCTATCTTCGCCAGGTCCAGCATGGCGGTAACGAAGTTGGCCAGGCGCGCCGCGTTCTCCTTTATGCGCAGGAAGACGGACGCGTCTTCCTCGGTAAAGCGCTCCTTCTCCTTGAGCAGCAGCCCGGCGTAAGTTTCTATGACCCCCAGCGGCGAACGGAGCTCGTGCGTGATGGACGCCGTGAACTGCTTCTTCACGTTCTCCAGTTCCAGGAGCTTCTCCGACATCCTGTTAAAGGCCGCACCGAGCTCGGCTATCTCGTCGGAGCCCGCCGCGTCGGCCTTCACGCCGAAGCGCCCTTCGCCTATGGCGGCCGCCTCCGCCGCCAGGCGCTTGAGCCTGCGGGTGAAGTGCCACGAGATGCCTAAAGCCAGCAAGGCCGCCGCCGCCATGGCGCCCAGAAAGGCGCCGGCCAGGTCGCGGTACACCGCCGACAGCAGCGTCTTCCTTTCCGTCTCAAGGAAGGCGGAAGAAAAATTCAGCCTGGCCGAGAACCTGCCGGCCGCTATCCGCCGGGTGATGAACGGCCCGCCCGGCGGCGCGCCGGCTTTGCGCCGGGTCTTTACAGGCACCATGCCCCGCCCGATGTCCAGTTCGCAGGAGGCCAGCTCGGGCCTGGAAGAGGCCAAATCGCTGAGGTAATCCACCGCCATCAGCGGGTCACCCGCCAGCGCCGCTTCCGAAAGCATGGCTTCGGCCGCGCGGGACAGGGTCACCAGCCTTGCCTCCTGTGCGGACCGCACCGTGCCGCGCTGGAAACTGAAAAAGATGATGGAAAGCAGCGCCGAGGCCGTCAACGCCGCGGCGATCATCGTCGCGCTGAGCTTGTGGAAGATCTTCATAGAAGTACGCCGGACAGGCGGCCGTCTACTGCGAAAGCCTGATGATGCGTTCCAGGGCCTTCTTCGCCTGGGTGTTCTGCGGGTCCAGGACCAGTATCTTCCTGAAGTTGTCCGCCGCTTTGCCGTAGTCGCCCTTGGAGTACTGGTCCGCGCCGGCCTGGTAGTACTTTTCTATCTCCCGCGCGTCCGGTTTGCCGGGCTGAGCCGGTTTCACTGCGGCCTCGGGCGCCGGCGCAGGGGGCTCGGCCGCCTTGGGCTGTTCCACGGGGGGTTCCCAGCCGCCCGGCTTCCCCAGCTTCGCGCGGGCCTCGTCGGTCATCTTGGAGATCCTGGCCTTATCCTCCGGGTCGGTTTCCAGGCCCAGCGCCTTTTCCCAGTTGGCCAGGGCGCGGGCGTAATTGCCGAGCAGGTAGTTGCAGGAGCCGCTCTTCTTGAGCGCCGCCAGGTGTGACGGTTCCAGCTCCAGCGCCTCTTCCAGCCTGCGCAGGGCTTCGGGGTAGCTCTTTTTAGAGTAGCTGTCGTCGGATTCCTTGATCTTGTACTCTACCAGGCCCTGTCCGAAGTCCGCGGGTACGCGGTCCGGGGTCACGCGCGTAAGCTCGCCGGCGCGGTCCATGAAATTGGAGAGCACGGTGTCGCGCTGGTTCAGGCTCTGGGCGTAGGCCAGCTTGCGCATCGCCCGGGTATCTGCGCCGGCGATAAGGTCCTTGGTGGCGGAGAAGAGCAGTTCCGCCCAGCGCTCGCGCCCGCTGCCGGCGGGGGCCAGGGCGGGATAGAAAGCGGCTACTGTCGCCAGGCGGCGCGAAAGGTCCACTACCGAGGTGTCCGGCAGGAGGTCGCCGGCTTTTTCCAGCAGCAGTTTATGGGCCGCGGCATAGTTGCCGGCGTCGGCCTGCGTCTTGACTTCGGCCAGCCTGGGATCGTTGAGCGTGGCGGCGCCGCCGGGGCTCTTGTATTCCCGGGTGGCCTCCACCTGCCGCTGCTGGTCCAGGAGCTCGCGCTCCGTGGCCTCCGCGGCGGTGGCCGAGCCGAAATGATAGGTGAGCGCCAGCTTGTGGGTGCCGGCGGTATCCTTTATGGTGCCGAGCGGCAGCAGGAAAGCGTAGTCGAACTGGATCTTCTGGATCTTGTACGAGAGCCCGGCGGTGAACTGGCGGAAGTCGTTGGTGCCGGCGCCCAGCGAGCCGCGTACCCCGACGTCCCCTTTGTCCAGGCTGGGGTAGATCTTTTCCGCCGCCGCGATGAACTGGTTATCCGCCCCGCCGCCGGGCGCTTTCTGCAGGCGCGCCTCGCAGGACAGGACCGTCCAGAGGCTTTTGTACGAGGCGCCCAGGCTCGTCTTCATGGGCACGGGGTCCTTGTCGGCGCCGCTGAAAGCCACGTCGGCCTGCAGCAGGTTGTGCGCCGCGGCGCCCACGGTCCAGCGCTTGTTCACGCGGTAAAGGAGGCCGGCGTCGGCGTCGAACGCGGACTTGGAATTGGAACCGGCCAGCACGGGGTCCGCGCTGCCGTACTGCAGCATATCGTTCTCCACGGCGTTGTACGCCTCATCGAGGCGGGTGAAGCCGTGGTTAAGGTATTTCAGCGAGGCGCCCACCGAGAATTTCCGGTACGGCGACTTTTCCGGGAAGCGGTAGCCCCAGGCGAGGCCGGCCGTCTTTTCGAAATAGACGCCGGACAGCTGCAGCTGCTGCCAGGAGACCCCGAGCACGCCGTTGCCCGCCGAGAGCGGCACCGTGAAGGCCGCGGCGCTCAGGCCTATGTTCGAGCCGTCGCTGAGCCCGTTGTAAAGCATCGAGTGGGAAGCCATGGCCTTGGGGCGCTCCAGCACGGAGAGCCCGGCCGGGTTGTAGTAGACGGAAGAGACGTCGTCGGCCACCGCGCTGAACGCGTCGCCCATGCCGGGCGCCCGGGCACCGAAGCCCAGGTCGTCGAACGCCGCGTAAGAGGCGCCCGCGCCCGGCCAGCAGGCGTAGAAAAGAAGCGCCCCCAGGACGCTTAACGCGCCCCGCCGCCAGCTCACGCCCGTGGTCAGTTCTTTGTCCGTCATAAAACCGTCATCTTATTATTGTTACTGTTCCCTTATATACCGTCTTCTCGATGCGGATGCGGTAGACGTAGACGCCGCCCGGCTTTTTCCCCCCGCTGTCGGGGTTCCATTCCAGCACGTCGAAAGAATCGGGGTTGTTGGCGCTTTTCACGCGCATCGTGCCCACCTGCCTGCCGGCCAGGTCGTAGATCGTCCCGTCCACGGCCGAGTAGCGCGGGTTGTAGCACCTGAAAATGAAAGTGTCGTTCTTCCTGTCGCCGTTGGGCGTTACCAGGCGGTTCAGGGCCTGCGACGCGCCGTTGGGATAGGGCGCGCAAAAAGGCGCCGCCGGCGCCAGTAAGAGCGCGGTCAAGGCCAGCAGCGGGAGCAGTGGTATCTTCACAAGATAATTCTACTTTTCAATTGTGACTGTTTTGTTTCGATTTTATGGATTTTTGCCGGGGGAAATGCAATCTATCCGAAATATTTTAGTCGCATGGGTTAACTATAATTTCCATTGAACTATATGAAGCGCCCGACTTACGCCGCTGTCTTCTGTTCGGCCCTGCTGCTGGCCGCCGCGCCTTCGCGCGCCTCTAAACTGGCTTCGGCGAATTTCGCCGATCTCAGCGGCGCCTGCGGGTACGGCTCCGCGCAGGGATACTCTTCCTCTTTCAGCCTGGATTCCAACCTGCAGGAGGTGGCTGTCTCGACGCGGAATTCCGCTTCGTTCGCGCAGCGCTCCGGCAAGCTCTCGTTCTTCCCCGCCCCCGGCAGCGTGGCCAACCTCGCGATAATCACCATCTCAAGCTCGTCGGTGCGGCTGCTCTGGACGGCGCCTGCCGCCGACATGTCCGCCGGCGCCGGCACGGCCGAGTCCTATGTCGTGCGCTATAATACCTACGCTTTCATCTCCACCGACGACGAGTTCTATGCCGCTTCGGCCTTCGCCCAGTCCTGGACGCCGGCCGGCCCCGGCGAGGCCGAGAGCCGGGTATTGACCGGCTTTAACCCCGGCACCACTTATTACTTTTCGATAGAGGCCTACAACGCGCACGGCCTCCGTTCGGAAGTTTCCAACCAGGCGGCGGCCTACGCGCTTACCCCGCTGGCGCCCATGAATTTCGCGGCCGCGCGTTCCGGAACTTCCGTAGTGCTGAGCTGGATAGCGCCGGCCGGCTACCAGAACCGCATCCCGTTCAGCGACCGGTTCCATCCCGTCTATCCCTACGAGATAAAGGCTTACCGCCTCTACCGGGCCACGGCGCCCGCCGGGGCCGCCTGGGATTTCATGCAGGAGGTTTCTTCCGACACTTTCTCCTGGACCGACGCCGCGGCGGGGGACGGCGGCTATTATTACCACGCCCGCTCCGTGAACCAGGCCGGCGCTTCGCTGGCGTCTTACGCGCGCAACGCCGCCGCCGGGGGCCTGTACTTCCTGGGGCCGGACAACGAGACCAGCCTGGAGATACCGGATTCGGCGGGCGCGGCCTTCTTTTCCAGCAGCGGGGACCCGATGCAGTCTTACAGCGTGGAGATCACCACCAATGCCGCCGACCTGGGCGGGCGCGTGCTGAAGTCGGTGGAGTTTACCGCCTACCGCGGCGGCATGCAGGCGGACCCTAATTTCAGGCTGACCGAGAAGGCGCGGGTGAAGCTGTATTACCACAAGTCCGGGGATGACATAGTCCCGTCCGCGGTGCCGGACGCCAGCGCGCTGAGCATGTTCTTTTATAACGGCAGCAGGTGGCTGCAGATGTACGGCGCCGTCAGCGCGGAGGACCGCAGCGTGCAGCTGCAGACTTCCTTCCTCGGGCGCTACCAGCTGCGCAGCACCGAGCGCAGCGGCGGCTTCTCCGCCGACGCGGCCGGGCTCCTGAACCGCCTCATCACGCCTAACGGCGACGGCAAAAATGATACGATGGTTTTTATTTACGATAACCCGCAGGGAAATACGGTAAAGGGCGCCATCTACGACCTGCGCGGCACGCGTGTGGCGGCCATGACGCAGGGGCCCATCGGCAATTCGCTCATCTGGGACCCCAGGTCCGGCGGCAGCGCCGTGCCGGGCGGGATCTATATCTACCAGATAACGGCCGGCGCCAAGGTTTATAACGGCACGGTCACGGTAATACGCTAGCGCGGCGGAGGAATTATGTACCAAGAAAGATCCTGGAAAAATATCGCGGTCGGCCTGCTGCGGAAACTGCTCCCCCCCGCGCTGCTGGCGGCGCAGGCGCTGCTGCCGGGCCCGGCCCGGGCCGGCATTACCCAGACCATAAATTACCAGGGCTTCCTGATGAGCCGGGTCTCGAACCTGCCGCTGGAAGCCCCCCAGGACATAAAGTTCGTCTTCTACGACGCCGCTTCCGGAGGAGCCGTTCTTTTCACCGAAAGCCGCTGCGACGTGCCGCTCGCGAAGGGCCGCTACGACGTGGAGATAGGCAGCGCTTCCGGCGGCATCCCCGCCTCGGTCTTTACCGGGTATCAGGACCTCTGGCTGGAGATACAGCTGGACGCCGACGGCAGTTGCTCCGGCGCGTACGAGGGCATGTCCCCGCGCGTGCGGCTGCAGGCCTCCCCTTACGCCTTTAGCTCCCTGTACGCCTCCACCGCCGCCGCTGCGATCCCGGTCTTTCCCGCGGACACTATTTCGGCGCTGTCGGTCACGGCCAACGGCGGTATAACCATTTCCACCAACCTGTACGTGCAGGGCGGCATTTCCGTGGGTTCCATTTCGCCCGGCCAGAAGCTGAGCGTGGCGGGCATAGTGGAAAGCCGCGGCGAGGGCAACGGGTTCATGTTCCCCGACGGCTCTATCCAGACCCATGCGGCCGGCGACACCATGTGGAAAGTGGACGGCATCGACCTTTACAGCACCAACGACGGCAACGTCGGTATTTCCACCGGCGTGCCGCAGGCCCGCTTCCATATCTATTCGGCGGCAGGAACTTCGGGCAATATCATACTCGTCACCACAGGGACGGCGGACGTGTTCCGCGTCACGGGCCAGGGTAGCGTTCATTCGTCTTCTTATTACGGCGACGGCACGACGCTGACCGGCCTGATCAGGAAGGCGGGCGATACCATGACCGGCCAGTTCACGCTGTCCGGCTCCAGCCTAACGGTCACCTCCGCGCTCGGGACGGCGTCGCCGAAGGTGAAGTTCGCGGCCAACGTCGAGCTCTCTTCCGCCTCGCAGGCCAATTACGGCGGCGTCTATATTTCCAGCCATATGTACCTGGCGCCCGGGGCCGTATATTACGGCAGCGGCGCCGGCCTTACCAGCCTGCCCGCGGTCCTGAAGGCCGGGGATACCATGACAGGTCCACTGCGCATAGCGGGATCGAGCCTTACCGTGGTGAACACGAACGCGGCCGACCCCTTCTCCTTCGCCGTTACGTCGGACCCTTCGCTGTCCGTCTACCATCTTTATGTTTCCACGCGGGGGTATGTTGGCATCGGGACGGCTTCCCCCTCCAGCCCGCTTTCCGTGCAGGGGGCGGTCAGCGCCGGCTCGGGCGTGTTCGCCCAGACCGTGACGGCGTCCAGCGCCGTGTTTACCAACGTCGCGGGAGACAGCGTCCAGACCTCGTCGGGAATTACCGCGGGCGGCACGGTAAGCGCGCCCTTCTTCGCGGGCAACGGCTCGCTGCTGAGCGGGGTGCTGGGCACGGACTCCTCCAGGGTCTCGAAAGCCGGCGATTCCATGACGGGCAGCCTTAGCGTGACCGGTTCCAGCCTGGCGGTGGTTTCCGGCGCGGGCCAGTTCTATGCCTTCACGGCTTCCAGCGCCGCGGCCATGAGCGCCTACAGCCTTTCCGTTACCACCGGCGGCAATGTGGGGGTGCAGGTGGCCGCCCCCTCCGCGCCTCTTGAGGTTAACAGGCAGATAAAGATCTCAAACGCGGCCGCCAGCCCGGCCAGCCTTTATATCTACGCGAACGCCGCGCCAGGCTATGTGCGCTGGGCCGACGAATCCCTGTCCGTGACCACGAGCCAGGGCGCGCTGGGCTTCCCGGCGGGCGGGCGCGACCTGGTCTACCGGGCGGCCGGCTCGGACCCGGCTACCGGCGGCCAGGAGGTTTTCCGCGTAAAAGCGGACAGCTCCGGCAACTGGCAGTACGGCATAGGCACCGCCAGCCCGGTGGGAAGCCTTAATATAAATGTGGCCACGCTCTTCGGCCCGTCGGTAGCGGGCGCGATAATGTACATAAGCACCGCCTCCTCAGGGGTCGGCATTGCTACTACGACCATCACCCACAAGCTTACCGTGGTCGGCGACATAATGGCTACGTCAACCATCAGCGCGCGCGGCGGCTATTACGGCAATCAGAGCGGCGTGCTGACGCTGGCGGCGCCCACTTCCTACGTGAGCGGTGTCCTGGGCGTGGGCACCCAGACCCCCGGCGCGCGCTTCGGCGTGTCCGAGACCGGCGCCGAAACCTATACTATGGTCATAGGCACCAATCCCACCGAGGGCATAGATTACGACCTGGTGGTGACCACGGCGGGGCGCGTCGGCGTAGGCGTTAAGGTCCCCAGGGCCTCCCTGCACGTCGTCGGCGACATGTACGTGGGCTACGACGGGAGCAACCTTTCCGGGCCGGCCCGCATACGCCTGAACCCTTCTGATTACACCGATTCCAGCAGTTCGATAGTCTTCGAGGAAGCCGCCGCGCCTAAAAAAGCGGTAATGGGGACCTTGAGCGGGACTTATGACTTTATCTTCCGGTCGAATACGGACACGCTGGAGGGCGGGGTCGGCGGCGTGGAAGCTTACCGCATAGCAAGGAGCGGCAATATCGGCATAGGTTCCACGGTGCCGGACAGGAAGCTGGACGTCGGCGGCGGATTGATCGTCAGGTCCTCCTTTGTGGTTACCGGTCAGTACCTGTCGGCTTCGGATGACCTCTTTAAACTGGCCGGGTCCACGTTCAACGTGAAAATGGACGGCAAGGTCGGTATCGGCACCGTTTCGCCGGCCCTGACCCTGGACGTAAATGGCGCGGCGGTATTCGGCAGCGGCGTCAACCGTTCCACCATTACCGCGGAAGGCTACTGGCAGCCCCGCTGGCTGACCTCCGCGCAGTTGCAGTCCCTGGCTCCCGGCGCCAGCGGGCAGGTGGTGGGCAATTCGACCATTGCCGACCTCTGCGTGGCGACGGGGACTTTGTCGGGGCAATGGGCCCTGGCCGGCTCCAGGGGCCTGGAATCCTGCTGGTAGGCCGCCACCACAGGCCCAGCTTTCGAAAATAGGACTTAGGGCCTATATTGGCATAGGTCCTTTGGCCCTTGAGCAAAATCAATCCTGGAGTTATCGTATACCCAGCTGCTGTGTAATCCCCGGGATAGGCCGGGGAGTATCCACCTCCGGACCTTAATCCGGATTCACCACTGCAGCGACGCAGGCCTCGGTTCGGTAAACGCCTGCGCGCTTCGGGAGGTGGATATGCATCGTGTGACACTTAATTCTCCAGCACCCGTTATACGCAAAGCCCAGACCGCGGCTTTGTTCCTGCTTCTCTCCGCGCTATGGCTCTCCCCCGCCCGGTTGAACGCGCAGGCGTTCAGCCAGCTGGCCTTTTCGGCTTCCGGGACAGAGGTGCCGCTGGCTCCCGCGCCTTCCGAGGCTACCCGCTACACCGCGGCGCCCGGCTTTAATGTATATTTCCTCAGCGTGGGCCAGGGCGACGCGATCTACATTGAACTGCCCAACGGGCAGAACGCCCTTATTGACGGCGGCCCCTCCGCCTCCGGCGCCGGCCTGGCTTCTTTTTTTGCCGGCAAGAACGTTACCAAAATAGACCATGTCGTGCTCACCCACCCCCATTCCGACCATTACAACGGACTTCAGTACGTTTTCTCCAATCTCAGCGTCGGCAACTTCTATGATACCCGCCTGGATAATACCGGCGCCTCCACCGACAATAAGCTGCGCGACCAGGTAAGCTCTTTGGGCGTCAACACCGTTTATCCCGCCCCCGGCGACAGCCTCTCATGGGGCGCGGGCGGCGTAGGCGCTAAAGTTTTTAATTCCTGCCCGGCCCAGCAGAAAAGTTCCGGTGAGAACGTTAACGATTGTTCCATCGTCCTTAAACTTTCTTACCGGGGCGCCTCCGTGCTTTTTACCGGGGACGCTTCCGCCGCGATAGAAGCCCGGATGGTGGCCGCTTTCGGCAGCGAACTTAAGGCGGACGTTCTCAAGGTGGGCCACCACGGCAGCAAGTATTCTTCCTCCCAGGCCTTTCTTAACGTTGTGAAGCCGGCCAAGGCCTATATAGAGGTAGGTAAGAATAATTACGGCCATCCGACCCCGGCCGCCCTGGACAGGCTGGCGGCCGCCGGCGCGCAGATCTTCCGCACCGACCTCGACGGGACCCTGGAATATTCCCCCTTCGCGGCCCTGCTGGCCAGCGCCGGGGGAGTGGTTTCCCTGAACTAAGTTCCTGACCGGAGCCCGCATCTTTCCTCCTTAAGCGCCTGGATACGCATATAGCTTAGCAGACGAACCCGACAACGTAGTGTCGGGTTTTCTGCGCCTTTTTTTTATAAAATACCATTGCCGGGCGCCCTGATATAGTAGAATTTGGATGCCATGACGGTTCCTGAGCGAGCCGGCCGCCGGCGGAGATCTTATGCAGCAGACAAAGTCCGAGGGAGCGAATCCCATAAAACGTTACTGGGCCCTGGTACCCGCTTTCGCCGCCGGTATCCTGGCCGGATATTTCCTTAAGGCCGTTCACCCCTTGCCGCAGGCGGACGCCGGGGACGATGTGGAGGTGCGCCAGGAGGGCTATCAGCTGATCAACCCGCTGCTCGAGTGCGAAAAGAGCGAGGGGCGCCTGAACGTGCTTATCCGCTCCTTCAAGGACGGGCTGGTGGCCCTGGACGCCTCCAGCCGCAAAAGCGGGACTATCACCGGTTCCGCGCTTTACTTCAGGGATATGAACAACGGGCCCTGGTTCGGAATAAACGAGAATCAGAAATTCCGCCCCGCCAGCCTGCTGAAGATCCCGATCGCCATGTCCTTCTATAAGGCCGCCGAGGAGGACCCCTCTATACTCTCCAGGAAGCTGAAGTATGAGAAGGAAGTGCCTTTGCCGCCCGACAGGATTCAGGCGATAGTGCCGCAACAACAGATACAGCTCGGCCGGGAATATACCGTGGACTACCTGATCGAGGCTATGATCAGGCATTCGGACAACCAGGCGCTTTTCCTGCTTTTCGGCGCGATCCCCGGCACCTATCTTACCGAACTGTACAAGGCCCTGGGCGTGGAAAAGGACGTGCTTGAGAAAATAGACGGCACTTTGTCCATCCGCTCTTTCGCTACTTTTTATCGTATTCTTTTCAACGCCTCCTACCTCAGCAGGCGGAATTCCGAAAAACTGCTGCGGCATTTAAGCCAGTCCGAGTTCAACGAAGGCCTTGTAGCCGGAGTGCCCGCCGGCACGGTGGTTTCCCATAAATACGGCGAAGGCGGCACCCTTGGCGGCGAGCGTCAGCTGCAGGACTGCGGCGTGATCTATTATTCACGGCGGCCTTATCTGCTGTGCGTAATGGCCAAGGGCGGCAGCCTGGAGCGCCTGGAGGCGTATATAAAATCCGTCTCGGCCTACGTGTACAAGGAAGTGGACCGCTCGGTCAAAGCCAGCCGGTAGCCGGCGGCGGTGTTTTTTGTATAATTAAATAAGTTCTTCAGGGCGGGGCGAAATTCCCCACCGGCGGTAACCAGCGATGGAAGCCCGCAAGCCAATGGCTGTGCCGTACCAAGCGCTATGCGCAAGACGGCCAAGCCCGCGGCAGACCCGGTTAAATTCCGGGGCCGACGGTAAAGTCCGGATGAAAGAAGAACGAGCGGCGTAAGGCAGGGCGGGCATTAAGCCGCCTTGCCGCTTACCCGGACTGCGTTGCGGCCCTGAAGACGGTTCTTCAGGGCTTTTTTTATGACTAAAATGAACATGTTCTCTCCCGCGGAAGAGATAATCGGCGAGATCCGGCGCGGCCGGATGGTGATACTGACCGACGACGAGGCGCGCGAGAACGAAGGCGACCTGGTCCTGGCCGGGCGTTTCGCTACCGCGGGCAAGATCAACTTCATGGCTAAATACGGGCGCGGCCTTATCTGCGCCCCGCTGGAAGAGGACCGGGCCTCCGCCCTGAACCTGTTCCAGATGGAGCGCGACAATACCGACCCGTACAAGACCAACTGGCTGATCTCCGTGGATGCCGCCGAGGGCGTGACTACCGGCATCTCCGCCGCGGACCGGGCCCGCACCCTTAAGATACTTTCCGATCCCGGCGCTTTGCCTTCGGACCTCACCCGGCCCGGGCACATCTTCCCCCTCAAGGCCCGCAAGGGCGGCGTGCTGGCCAGGGCCGGCCATACGGAGGCTTGCACCGACCTGATAAAACTGGCCGGTCTGCCCGGCGCGGGCGTGATCTGCGAGATCATGAACCCCGACGGCACCATGGCCAGGCTGCCCGAGCTGGCGCGCTTCGCCGCGCGCCACAAGCTGAAACTGGGCACCATCGCCGACCTTATCGCCTACCGCCGCCGCAAGGAGACCCTTGTGGAGAAAACGGCCGTTTCCACCCTGCCCACCAAGTACGGCACTTTCGATATCGCTATATATAAGGAAAGGCTGACCGGCCTGGAACATGTGGCGCTTACTCTGGGCAGGATAGGCGACCCGGCGCTGGTCCGGGTGCACTCGGAATGCCTGACCGGCGACGTGTTCGGCTCCCGCCGCTGCGACTGCGGCCCCCAACTGCAGGCCGCCATGCGCCTGATAGCGGCTGAAGGCGCCGGGGCCATCCTTTACATGCGGCAGGAAGGGCGCGGCATAGGCCTGGGCAACAAGATCAAGGCCTACAGCCTGCAGGACAAGGGCTACGATACCGTCACCGCCAACGAGGCGCTCGGCTTTGCCGCCGACCTGCGCGATTACGGCATAGGCGCCCAGATACTCTGCTCGCTGGGGCTTCACCGCCTGAGGCTTATAACCAACAATCCCCGCAAGATAGTGGGCCTGAAAGGCTATGGCCTGGAGATCAAGGAGCGCGTGCCGCTGGTAATAGGCCCCAACCGGCACAACGCGCGTTACCTGAAGACGAAGAAAGATAAAATGGGGCATCTTATCGGGAGCGGACAGGAGAAAAAATGAAAACTATAGAAGGCGGTTTCAACGCGGGCAAGCTTAAATTCGCGATAGTGGTGTCGCGCTTCAACGACTTCCTCACCAGCCGGCTGCTGGACGGGGCGGTGGACACGCTCAAGCGCCACGGCGCGGACGAGAAGGACATCACCGTGGTCAAGACGCCCGGCGCTTACGAGATCCCCGTGGTGTGCGAGAAGCTCGCCGCCGGGCCCTACGACGCCATCATCTGCCTGGGCGCGGTCATTAAAGGCGATACCCCCCACTTCGACTTCGTCGCGCAGGAGACGGCCAAGGGCATAGCCGCCGTTTCCATGAAGCACAAGGTCCCCGTGGCGTTCGGCGTGATAACCACCGAGACGCTGGAGCAGGCCATTGAGCGCGCCGGCGTCAAGCACGGCAACAAGGGCTCCGAGGCCGCCATGTCCGCGATAGAGATGGCGAACCTGTTCAAGAACCTGTAAGCGGTACGCAGCGGGTTTTTTGCGCCAGCCGCGCACTGTTATTACTATGGTGAACAAAGATAAGGCATTCATGTCCCGCGCCGTCGAACTGGCGCGCCGGGGACTTTACGGCGCGCACCCCAACCCGATGGTAGGCGCGGTCGTGGTCAAGGACGGGCGCGTCATCGGCGAAGGCGCGCACCTGCGCTTCGGCTGCGCGCACGCCGAGGTCAATGCCCTGCGTTCCTGCCGCGCCGGTACGAAGGGCGCCTCCGTCTACGTCACGCTGGAACCCTGCTCTACCTTCGGCAAAACCCCCCCGTGCACGCAGGCGCTTATCAAGGCCGGGATAAAAGCCGTGTATATCGGCGCTTTGGACCCGAACCCCGCCAACGGCGGGAAGTCAGCCGCGCTGCTCCGGAAGGCCGGGCTCAAGGTCAGGGTCGGCCTGCTCCGGAAAGAGTGCGAGGCCCTTAACCCGGCTTTCAACAAGTTCATGCGCACCGGCCTTCCTTATGTTACGGTCAAAATAGCGCAGAGCCTCGACGGCAGGATAGCCGACGCGGCCGGGCGCTCGCGCTGGATCTCGGGGCCGGAGGCGCGGCATGAGGCGCATAAGCTGCGGGCCGAGGCGGACGCGGTGGTGGCCGGCATCGGCACGGTGCTGGCCGACGACCCGCTCCTGAACGTGCGCGGCGTTAAGACGTTCCGGCAGCCCTGGGTGGTGGTGCTGGATTCGACGTTCCGCGTGCCGCACGGCGCACGGCTCTTCGGCAATGCGCGGGTTGTGGTGGCCACTACCCATAAGGCTTCGGTGACCGCCATGAAGCGGTTCTCGCGGCGCGCGAAGATACTGGTGCTCCCGTCGGAAAAGGGCCGCGTTTCGCTGCCGGCCCTGTTGCGGGCGCTGGCCGGCCTGGGCGTGGGCCATGTGCTGGTGGAGGGCGGCGGCAAGGTGGCCGGCTCGTTCATCAGCGAGGGGCTGGCCGACCGCTTCATCTGCTTCGTCTCGCCGCTGATAATCGGCGGCACGGCTTCGCGCAATTCCATGGTGTGGCCGGACGCCCTCAACGCGGCGCGCAAAGAGCTGGGGATAAAGGCCAGGATAGCGTCCATAGGCCACGCCGGCGCGGACCTGATGCTGGACCTGAGGTTTTAAATGTTCACGGGTATAATAGAAGCCGTAGAAAAAGTTAAAGCTGTTTCCCCGGCCGGGCTGCATGTCTGCGTGCCGCTGTCCTGGAAGCTTGCCAACGGCGAGAGCGTGGCGGTGAACGGGGCCTGCCTGACCGTTACGGGCTTCAAGCCGGGGCTGGCCTCCTTCGCGGTAAGCCCGGAGACCTTTGCGAAGACAGCGCTGCGGCTGCTGAGGCCGGGCGCGGCGGTGAACCTGGAGCGGGCGCTGGAAGTGGGCGCGCGGCTGGGCGGGCATTTCGTTACCGGGCATATCGACGGAACGGCGCGGCTGCTGGCGGCGCGCTCCGACGGCAACAGCGTTGTGATAGAAGTGGAGAAGGACGCCGGGGCGGTGATGGTGGAGAAGGGCTCGGTGGCGCTCAACGGCATCAGCCTGACGGTTTACGGCGTTACGGCGGGCTCGTTCAAGGCGGCTGTGATCCCGCATACGTGGGAGCACACGGCGCTGAAGGGGCTGAAGCCGGGCGCGGTGCTCAATATCGAATACGACATCCTCGGTAAATACGCTTCCGCCCGCACGCCGGGCATTACCAAAGAATTCCTCAAAGACAACGGGTTTCTGTAATTATTTTCGCGCGGCCCCAGTCGGGGCGGACGCGGGAACCGGATAAGCAAAACCTTCCGACGACCGAGCCTTGCGTAAGCGGCGAGGGAGGAGGATGAGTGAGCCCACGGTGTGGGCGAACGCGTTTTGCGTTCCGGTCCCCGCGGCCACCCCGACTGCCCTGCTCGTCAGTGGAGTCTTGGTTTGGTCTGGTTCAATGCGGCTTTTAAATTTAGGTAGTCTTCGTTGATCTTGTCGTCGGGGGGCCAGGCGGCGAAGGCGGCTTCGTAGGCTTGCAGGGCTTGCTGCGGGCGGCCGCGGCTGAGGTAGAGCCGGGCGAGGTACAGGCTGCGGGAGCTGTCGACCCGGCGTTTGAGGACGTCGGCGGTGTCCAGGGTGAGGGTCCCGTCTTTTTCCTGCCTGGGAGCGAAGTTTGCCAGGTCGTAGATCGGCGCGGCGGGCCCGGCGGGCTTACCCGCGCGGTTGGCCGCGACTTCGAAGATGCGGTAGTCGCCGTTCTCGTAGACCAGTTTGAAGTCCTTTAACTTTGCCGGGAAGAACTGGAAGCGGACGGCTGCCATGTCCCCGGTGAGTGCGCGTATGCCCGCCATATAGCGCGCGCCGTCCTTTGTTCCGTCGGTGATACCGGCGGCGCCGTACAGGAAATACCGCGCGCCGTATTTGCGGCAGAAAGCGAGGAAAGCGCCTTCGTCGGAGTAAAGCGCGGCCAGGTATTCGGCGGTCTTGGCGCGGATGACCGGGGACTCGAACTTGGGGTGCAGCAGCACCGGTGAGCGTGTATACGCCAGCACCGAGGCGGAAAGGCCGAAGTCGGCGGCCACGGGGCTCCCTGCGGCCTGCCGGTCCAGCCATTTCAGCGCCGCGCGCTGGTTTTCCAGGGAAGGCTTTGGCTGCGCTTCGGCCGGTCTGAAGGAAGCCGCCAGTGGCATTACCAGGTTCAGGGGCGATTGCGGGGCCGCGGTTTTAAGTCCTTCGAGCAGCGCGAGCCCGGCCAGGCCGGCGGTCAGCCATATTTTGCCGGGCCGGCCCCCCCGGCGCAGGGATGCTGCGCAAAGGAAGAAAGCCAAGATAGGGGCCAGGCGCTCCACCAGCACAGTGCCGGCGGCGAAGAGCAGCAGCAGCGCGTCGCAGAGCGCCCCGGCCGGATCTTTGACCGCCGGCCCTTTAACGGCCCGCCAGGCCCTGGGCGCGGCGGCAAGGGCCAGCGGCAGCAGGGAGAAGACCAGGAACCCGGCTTGCGGAGAGTTGAAGGGCCCGGTCCACAGCAGCCTGGCCTGCTGCGATAGTTTCAGCGGGTCTGCCGGTTTTGCCAGAGCGAAGCGCAGTTTGTCCCACAACAGCGCGTAAACATGTCCGTACCCGGCCGCTTCCCTGCCCGTCTGCCAGAACGCCGCCGCCAGCAGGGCGGCCAGGGCGGCCGCCAGGCGCCAGCCCCGCAGGGATAAGGCGGCGAGGAGCGCGCAGCCGGCCAGGAAAGCGGGAGAGGCGATGAACAGGGTGTCGCGCAGGACGGGAAACCCGAGGCCTGCCGCGGCGCAGGCGGCCAGCAGAACCCCGGCGCAAAGGCGCAGTCTTTTGAGCAGCGCGTCATCTGCGCGGCCGCGCCAGGCGGCGTAGGCCAGGGCCAGCCAGAAGGCTATCAGGAAAAACCGAGCGAAATGCCAGGAAACAAGGGCTATGGCGAAGGCGGCCGCCCCGGCGGCGAGCCAACCGGCGGGGTGCGCGCGTTCCTTGTTCAGGGCCGCGGCGAAGGCGGCGGTAGCAAAGAAAAGCAGCGGCAGGGCGAAGGCCTGGAAGCCGTAGGCCTGCGCAGTGAGAGAGGAACCTATCCAGCAAACCCCGAAGAGCAGCGCGGCCGCGAGGGCCGCGGGGGCGGAGCCGAGCAGCGCCAGCCCCAGCAGGTAACAGGAAAGCACGGACAGGGCGGAGACGGCGCAGACCCAGAAAATTACGAAGGTATGATAAGGCGCCGGCGGTTTTTCATAAAGGAGGCGGCTGGCGGCGGCGGTGGCGCGCTCCATCCAGAGGCTGAGCTCGCGGCCGACTTTAACGCCCTCGGGATATTGCGCGCGGGTATCTATCACGGGAACCGTTTCCCCGGCGGCCAGCAGGCGCGCGTAGCGGTATTGGAAGGCGCTTTCGGACTGGAAATAAGCGGTGTCGTCCGAAGGCGAATAGGCGGGCAGGTTCAGGCACTGCCGCACGTTGAGGTGGAAGCTGAGCATGGCGGCCGTGGCCGCAAGGATAAAATAGACCCACCCGGGAACTATAGGCGCTTTATCGTCCATCCACAATATTATACAAGTCGACGAAGCGCGGTTATATAGCCTTGTGCCGGCGCCCCGAGGTAAAAAGAAAACCGCCGGGTCAGCCGGCGGTAAATGCGCGCGATTGGGAATTGTCTCCTGGTCAGGAGGACTTCTTCGAGGCTGCGAAGGCTTTCTTTATCTTCTCCCTGAGGTCCAGGAAATCGAAAGGTTTCGCTACAAAATCCGCGGCGCCGAACAGCAGGGCGTCCTTTACCACCGCGTCGTCGCTCTTGCCGCTTACGGTTATCACCGGGATATGGGCCGTTTTCAGCATGGAGTGCAGGTGGGTCATCAGTACCAGGCCGCTTATGCCGGGCATCATGATGTCCATCAGGATCACGTCCGGCATTTCTTCGGGCGAGGCCGAGTCCATGAAATCTTTGGCTTTTTTGGGGTCGCTGAAGGTCTTTATTTCAAAATGCCTGACCAGGCCCGCCTGGTAGGTTTCCAGGATAGACTCGTCATCATCCACCGCCAGGACTTTTATCTTCGCCGCTTCAGCCATGCGACTATTCTAACAAAAAATCCGGGCTCCGTGTGGTTTGCCCTGTGAAAGCGGCGGCGCCGGCGGGCCGCCGGAGACCAACTGCCGGGAACGTAATTCTCCGCCCCCGCCTTGACAAGTCAACCCGGCGCTGGTAGACTTTAACTATGGCCCCGTACATTATCAGGACCGTTCTTCTCTCGGCTGTGCTGGGAGCTGCCCCGCTCTTGGCGGCGGAGGACGCCGTTTCCCAGCTAGGTTCCGGGAAGCAGCAGGTGCTGAAGCAGCCCGTGGCGGAAAAGACCGCAGCGAGTACCTGCTGGGACCCGGCGGAGATGGCCAAGGGCTATGAAAGCTCCTCTTATCTCGCGGTCTGCCTGCCGGAATGGGAAAGCGCTTATTCCGTAACCATTCCCCGCACATACCGCAGCGTCAAGACCGTCTGCGCCTCCGCGGAGTTCAAGGGGAGTTCCCTCTGCTCGCAGTATCTTGAGATCGTCCGCAAAAATTCCGTCGGCGTCAGCCTGCTGCCTCCCCCCAAACCTTTCAAGCTGCCCAAAGGCCTGACGAAGGATTCCAGGTATTCGGGCTACTGGAAAGACTGCACCCTGGCCCTGCAGACCGCCCCGCAGAATTCCCAGTACTCCGACCATACCAGCGTGCGCTACAGCGACAAGGAGATAAAGGACATCTGCTCCGACTGGGTCGCTAAGAAGATGGCCGAAGAATCCAATTTCCCGGCCTTCCCGTTCACCCGCTCCGTTACCTTCCTGACCCAGCCCGGCCCCCGGCCCTGCAAATGCACCTACGAGGATAAGGGCAGCGTGCGCACCTACAACAGCGGGCACGGCTATGTGGTGAAGTTCATGCCGGAGGACGCCCACTGCCAGTACGCCTTCTTCAAGGTAGGCATGGGGGCTTTCAAGTGCATAAGCTGTTCTAAAGGCGACGCCAAAGCCTGCCTGGACTGCCTGCAAACCGCCGCTACCGGCATCGACAAGATCCGGGACGGCTGCATTCAGCACCTCTGCGTGCCCATCGATGAATTCTTCGGCACCTACGGCCCGGGTACCGACCCTAAATGCGACTTTGAGCGTTTCGAACAGGGGAAGTAACAGGCCCCTTCCTTCCAATAATAAAACCGCCGGGTTTCCCCGGCGGTAATTAAAACCCAGCGCTGCTCTTTTAGAACCAGCGTGAGGCTTCTATGGCGAGGGTGAGGAGCGGGCGGGAGAGAACGCCGGCGAGGATGACGCCGAGGGCCATCAGGAAGATGACGAGGCCGGTCAGGCCGAGCGGCTCCGGGTGCTGGTCCGCCGGGGCCGGCTTCATGTACATCACGACGGTAACTTTTAAATAATAGTACATGGACACGGCGCTCATGATGATGGCGATGACGACCAGCCCGGTGTAGCCGGAATTGACCGCGCCGGCAAAAGCGTAGAACTTGGCGAAGAAGCCGGCCAGGGGCGGCACGCCGGCCAGCGAGAACATGAAGGCCGCCATCGCCGCGGCCAGCCAGGGCCGCGTTTTTGAAAGGCCGGCCAGGTCGTCCAGCTTCGGGCCCTTCTCGTCCTTCTCCAGCGCCAGCGCCACCGCGAAGGCGCCGATGGTCGCCATGGCGTAAACGGGCAGGTAATACAGCACCGCGCCGAAGCCCCGCGCCCCGCCGAAGAAAGCCACGGCTATGTACCCGGCATGGGCCACGCTCGAATAAGCCAGCAGGCGCTTGAGGCTGGTCTGCCCCAGCGCCATCAGGTTGGCCGTAACGGCCGTAATGGCCGCCAGCCACCAGAAGACTTCCAGCACCGGGCCGCCCTCGAAGAGGCTGAAGAGCCGCCACAGCACCACTACGCCGCCGGCCTTGACCGCCGCGGCCATGAAAGCCGAGACCTGCGTGGGCGCGCCCTCGTAGGCGTCCGGCACCCACATATGGAAAGGCACCAGGGCCGTCTTGAAAGCGAAGCCCGAGATCACCAGCAGGAAGCCGGCCTGGGCCAGCGCCGGCGCGGACGCGCCCTTGAGCGCCGCGAAGGAAAGTTCGGGGTACAGCGCGTTGAGGATGGCTATGCCCATTACCGTCAGGCCGGAGCCGAAGGCGCCCAACATGAAATATTTGTACGACGCTTCCAGTCCGGGCTTGGAGCGCCTGATCCCGGCCAGCGCGTACACCGGCAGGCTGAGCAGCTCCAGCGCGATGAAAGCGGTGAACAGGTCGCCCGCCGCCACCAGCGCCATGAAGCCGATGGTCGCCATGAAAAGCAGGAAATAGTATTCGCCCTGGCTGTCTTCCGGCGCGGCAGGGCGCGACAAGGACAGCAGGACTACCAGGGCCAGCGCGCCCATGGCGAAGGCCCACAGGTAGGCCGAAAGCGGCGTGAGCAGCAGGGCCCCGTGGAACAGGTTAAGCTCCAGCGAAGGCGCGCGCCTGAGGAACAGCAGCGCCACCACCAGCGCGCCCAGGGCTATCAGCCCCTGCGTGCCGCGCAGCGCCTTCACGAAAAGGGGCAGCAGCAGGCAGGCGAAGGCGGCCAGCACCAGCAACAGCGGCCCTGAAAGGGCGGAGGCGGCGTAGGAGGTTATCGTCTCGGGACTCATTTTTCTTCCCCCCTTCCGACGCTGAGGCTGATGCCGGGAAGTACCGGGGCGGTCTGTCTCTGGGACATGGTTATGTAGTTATTGACCGCGGGCATGGCCAGCTTCAGTAACGGGTTGGGCCGCACGCCTATAAGCACGATGAACAGCAGCAGCGGCGCCAGGTAAAGCCATTCGCGCACGCTGAGGTCGGGCAGGATCTTGTTCTCGGTATGACGGAGCGGTCCGAAGACGGCGGCCTGGTACATGCCGAGCATGTACACCGCCGAAAGGATCACGCCGGCCACGGCCGCGCCGGCCAGCCAGGGATAGACCTTGAACGAGCCGAACAGGATGAGCGCTTCGCCCACGAAACCGTTGAGGCCCGGCAGGCCGATGGAAGAAAGCATGACTATCATGAGTACGACGGAGAACATCGGCATGGACTTGGCCAGCCCGCCGTAATCCTCTATCATGCGGGTATGGCGGCGCTCGTAAAGCACGCCCACCAGCAGGAACAGCGCGCCGGTGGAAAGGCCGTGGTTGACCATCTGCAGCACCGCGCCGGCCACGGCGGCCGGCTCGAAAGCCATGACGCCGAGTATCACGATGCCCAGGTGCGCCACCGAAGAATAGGCCACCAGCTTCTTCATGTCTCGCTGGGTCCAGGCCACCAGAGAGCCGTAGATTATGCCCGTTACGCCCAGCACCGCCAGCCAGGGCGCGAACTCGGCCGCCCCCTGCGGGAACAGCGGGACCGCCAGCCGCAGGTAGCCGTACACGCCCATCTTCAGCAGCACGCCGGCCAGCAGCACGCTGCCGGCGGTCGGGGCCTCGACGTGCGCGTCGGGCAGCCAGGTATGGAACGGGAACAGCGGGACCTTCACCGCGAAGGCCAGCGCGAAGGCCGCGAACAGCCAGAACTGCGCCTGGTGCTCCAGCGGCGTGCCGTACAGCGCCGGGATGGAGAAGGTCCAGACCCCGTCGATGGCGTGCCGCGCCGAGACCAGCCAGAGGATGGCCACCAGCATCAGCACGGAGCCGGCCATGGTATAGATGAAGAACTTGAGCGCCGCGTAGATGCGCCGCGGGCCGCCCCAGACGCCTATCAGGAAATACATCGGGATCAGCATGCCTTCCCAGAAGAGGTAGAAGGCGAAGAGGTCCAGCGCCGCGAAGACGCCTATCATGGAGGCTTCCAGGAAAAGCAGGCAGATATAATAGGCGCGCTGCGCTTCCTTTATATAGTTGAACGACGCCAGGATGGCGATGGGCGTGAGCAGCGTGGTGAGCAGGATCATCAGCAGGCTTATGCCGTCGATGCCGAGATAGTAGTGTATGCCGTAGGCGGGCAGCCAGGGCCGGTCGAGTTGGAACTGCATGGCGGCCAGCGACGGGTCGAAGCCCAGGTAAAGCCTGACGGAAACGGCGAAGACCAGCACCGAGGCCAGGAGGGCCAGGTTCTTGAGCAGGGCGCCGTTGCGCTCCGGCACGGCCAGCAGCGCCAGCGCCGCCGCGGCGGGCAGCAGTATCAGGGCCGAAAGGGGGTTGCTTAAGAATTCCATCATATTACCCAGAAAAGCATCAGCGCCACGCCTATAGCGAAGACCAGCGCGTAAAGATCGAGGCGGCCGTTCTGGACCTTCGCCAGGGCCCTGCCCGCCGCGTAGGAAACCTTTGCCGTGCCGTTGACCAGCACGCCGTCTATAAGCCCGGCGTCGAAGAAGCGGAACAGAACTTTATCGGAGACTAATTTCAGCGGCTTTATCACCGCAAAGGCGTAGATCTCGTCGACGTAGAATTTATGGAAGATCAGGCTGTGGAGCGGGGCTGCGGCGCTCTTGAGGGCCGCGGCGGTTTTCGGCAGGGTCAGGACGAAGGCGGCCGCGATGCCGGCCAGGCCCGCCGCCACCGAGACCAGCATCAGGCGCGCGGCCTGGCTCGTGTGTTCGGGCTGCACGAAGGCGGGGTCCAGGAAGAGGAAGAGGCGGTCCTTGAGCAGGAAGCCGCCGGCCACGGCCAGGACGGCCAGCGCGGCCATCGGCAGGGTCATGGACAGGGGCGACTCGTGGGCGTGGCCCTCGGCGCGCTTGGCGCGCAGGAAGGTAAGCACGAAAAGACGCGTGGTGTAGAAGGCCGTCAGGGCGGCGGTAAGCACGCCCACGGCCCACACCAGCATGCCGCCGTGCTCGAAAACCTTTTCAAGGATCAGGTCTTTGGAATAGAAGCCGGAAAGCCCCGGCACGCCCGCGATGGCCAGCCAGCCGGCGGCCATCAGCAGGAAGGTGAAGGGCATCTCTTTCTTCAGCCCGCCCATCTTGAACATGTCCTGCTCGCCGCTCATGCCGTGGATGACGGAGCCGGCGCCGAGGAACAGCAGGGCCTTGAAGAAAGCGTGGGTGGCCAGGTGGAAGACGGCGGCCGAGAAAGCCCCCGCCCCGGCGGCCATGAACATGTAGCCCAACTGGCTCACCGTGGAATAGGCCAGCACCTTTTTTATGTCCTTCTGCAGCAGGCCGATGACGGCGGCGAAGAAGGCGGTGAAGCAGCCGACGAGCAGCACCACTTCCATCGCCTTCGGGGCCAGCTCGTAGAGAAAATGCAGGCGGGCCAGCATGTAGACGCCGGCGGTCACCATGGTGGCGGCGTGGATCAGGGCCGAGACGGGCGTGGGGCCGGCCATGGCGTCGGGCAACCAGACAAAGAGCGGGAACTGCGCCGACTTGCCGGTGGCGCCGAAGAACAGGAGCAGGCAGATGAGGGTGGGCGCGGCCATGCCCAGCACGGTGGCGGAGGCCAGCAGCGGCGCGTTCTTCTCGAGCGAGGCGAAATCCATGGAGAAGACGCCGTTGGAGGACAGCAGCGCCCAGAGGAGCATCAGCCCTATAAGGAAACCGGCGTCGCCCACGCGGTTGGTGATAAAAGCTTTCTTGCCGGCGGAGGCTTTCTCCGGGTCTTCGTACCAGAAGCCGATGAGCAGGTATGAGCACAGGCCCACGCCTTCCCAGCCTACGAACATGACGAGCGGGTTGTCGGCCAGCACCAGCGTGAGCATGAAGAAGACGAAGAGGTTGAGATAGGCGAAATAGCGGTTGAAGCCCGCGTCGCCTTTCATGTAGCCGGTGGAATAGACATGGATAAGGAAGCTGACCCCGGTGACGATCAGCGCCATCACGGCGGAAAGCGGGTCGAAGCGGAAGGCCGCGTCCACGCTGAAACTGCCGGCCGAGATCCAGTTAAAGAGGGTGTCGCGCAGCAGGCGGTTCTCCGGCGGGAGGTTGAGGAGGTCGGAGAAAGAGAGGGCCGCGAAGACGAACGAAATGAAGATGGCCAGTGAGCCGGCTATGCCGCCGGCTTTTTCGCCCAGCAGTTTTTTGCCCAGCAGGCCGTTGAGCGCGAAGCCCGCCAGGGGCGCCGCCAGGATCCATTTAAGGAGCGGGTAGTAATTGCCTTCCATCAGCCCTTGAGCTCCTTTATGCCGCCGGCGTCCAGCGTCTTGAACGCCGAAGCCAGCGCTATTATCAGCGCCAGGCCCACCCCGGCCTCGGCGGCGGCTATGGCGAACAGCAGCACCGCGTAGGCCTGCGACTTTACCGCCGGGCCCAGCGCCACGAAAGCTATATTGGCCGCGTTGAGCATCAGCTCCAGGAACATCAGCATGCGGACCAGGCTGCCGCAGGTGAGGAAGCCCGCCGCGGCTATGGCGAAGAGGACGAAGCTTATGACGGCGGGCGTATGGGCGGTCATCTCTCCACCTTCCTTGCGGCGGCCAGCGTCACCGCGGCCACTATGGACGCGAGTATCACCAGCGACAAGAGTTCGAACTGATAGGCGAAACGGCCGAAAAGCTGGCGGGCCAGGTCCAGCGTGCCGGCATCCGAGAACGCCGTGGAGAAAGGCGACCCGCGCAGCGCGGCCGAGACCTTGACCAGTTCCACAAGTATCAGGGCCGCCGCGGCCAGGCCCAGCACCTTCTTGAGGTGGCCGGCGGAAGGCTTGTCGTGCAGGGCCTGCGGGGTGACGGTCAGGGCTACGATGAAAAGGGTCATGATGGCGCCGGCGTAAAGGATGATCTGCAGCACGGCCAGCAGCTGCGCGCTGAGGGCCAGGTACAGCCCGGCCGTGGCGAGCAGGGCCGTGAGCATCAGCATGGCGGCCTTGACCGGGTTGCGCTGGAAAAGCATCAGCAGGGTGGCCAGCGCGGCCAGGCCGCCGAACAGGTAGACGGAGGCGGTTACGATCATTCTTCCCCCCGCGACCGCAGGTATTCGTTGGCCAGGGCGTTGGCCGCGCCCAGGACCGAGGGCTCTCCCGGGAGGTTGCGCAGCAGGTCCTCTTTCGTCAGCAGCAGGGCGGAGCGCGTGACGGCCGCGCCGGGTATTTCTCCGGTGTCCATGGAGATGGCGTCTTCGGGGCAGGCCTCCACGCACATGCCGCACATCACGCAGCGTGACAGGTCGATGTCGAAAACCGCCGGGTATTTCTCCACGGAGTTATCGGGATACTCCGCGGACTCTATCTTTATGCAGAAAGCGGGGCAGGCGGTCTGGCACATGAAGCAGGCCACGCATTTGGGCGAGCCGTCGGCGCGCACCTTTAGGCGGTGGCGGGTGCGCAGGAGGGCGCTGGCGGGCAGCGCAAGCTTCTCTTCAGGGTACTGCACCGTCATTATCTTTTTCGGGTTGAAGAGGTTGATGAAGAAATGGCGGGAGGTCACGGCGATGCCGCGGGCGATCTCCCAGATATAGATCCGCTCCAGGAAGTTCAGCGTTCTGTTGTCCACTTTCTTTACGCTTATCATATCTTCCCCAGCAGCAGCATGGCCGCGCCCGTCACCAGGATGTTGAGCAGGGCCAGCGGCAGCAGGCCTTTCCAGCAGAGGCTCATAAGCTGGTCGAAGCGGAAGCGCGGCAGCGTCCAGCGCACGACTAAAAGGAACCAGGAAAAGAAAATGGTCTTGGCGATGATGGAGCCAACCTGCAGCGCGGCTACCAGGTAATGGTCGAGCTCGAGCGCGCCGCCGCCGGGGAAGATGAAGCCGGTGTCGTAGAGGTAAGGCACCTGCCAGCCGCCGAAGAACAGGGTGGAGGCCAGCATGGCGACCAGGATTATCTCTACGAACTCTGCGAACATGAAGGCGGCGAAGCGCATGGAGCTGTACTCCATGAAGTAGCCGATGATCTCGGATTCGCCTTCCACGAGGTCGAACGGGGTGCGCTTGTTCTCGGCGATGGCGGCGGTGAGGAAAAGGACGAAGGCGAAAGGCTGCAGGACTATGCCCCACGCCGGGATGAAGTCGAACAGGAGTTTCCCCTGCGCCCGCACCATGTCCTGCAGGCTGCCGGAGCCGTAGATCATCAGCAGGCCGACCATGGTCAGGCCGAGCACCACTTCGTAGGAGACCATCTGCGCCGCGCCGCGCATGGCGCCCAGCAGCGCGAAGTTGTTCTTGGAGGCCCAGCCGGCCAGGAACACGCCGTAGATGGCCAGGCCCGACAGCGCCAGCACAAAGAAGATGCCCAGCGGCACGTCGGCGATCTGCAGGTCCAGCTGGTAGCCGAACACCATCACGTAGTCGCCGAAGGGTATTACCGCGAACAGGGCGAGGACGGGCACGAGGGCGAACATGGGCGCCAGCGTGAAGAGGAGTTTTTCGGCGCGCGCCGGCACGAAATCCTCTTTGAAGATCATCTTGATGGCGTCGGCGAGCGGGTGGAACAGCCCGTTGAGCGTGAAGCCCAGGACCGAGGCGCGGTTGGGGCCTATGCGGTCCTGCATCAGCGCGCTGACTTTCCGTTCGGCCAGCGTAAGGAGGCCGGCAAAGCCCATGATGGCGCCGAGGAAAGCCAGCACCTTCACCCCCGCCGCGGCGGTGAAGAGGAGCATGTCCTTGTTGGCCTCTATCAATTCCATCATTTAAAATCTATGCCTTTGAGCGCGTCTTCCGGCGAATCAAGCTTCAGGGACGCCCCGCTGTAGGCGGCCAGCTTGCTTACCAGGGTCCAGAGCGGCTTTACGCCTTCCCGGGCGTTGACGGCGGGCTCCGTAGTGCGGCGCAGGCCCTGGTAGTTCACGAAAGTGCCGGGGGTCTCGAAATAGGAGGCGTAGGCAAGGGTAGCGTAGGCCTCCGGCGGTATCTGGGCGCGGTTGGTGGCGAAGACGATGAGCAGGGGTTTGGCGGAGGCGAGTACCGGTTTAAGGAAGGCCGCGGCCCGTGCCTCGGTCACCAGCACTTTTATCTTCCCGGAGGCCAGGCGGCTGGCCAGCTCGCCCAGCGAAATACCGCCGTGAGCCGCCTTCACCAGCGCGACGCCGGCGGTATTGGGCGCGGCGTCCTTGTTTATAAGGATCCCGTCCTTTATCCCCTGTTCCGCGGCGAGATCGAAGCAGAAAGATTCCGTTTTTATCGCGTCCTTGGCCAGGCGGGCAAGGGCCGCGTTATCCTCCACGGAAAGCCATGGCGAGCCGAGCACGGCCACCGCCGCCGCGGAATGCGCGGCGTCTATGCGGGTGGCGGCTTCGCGCAGCGCGGGCTCCAGGTCTATGACGCCGTTGCGGATGACGCCCTTCGAAAGCCTGTCGCCGGCCTGCACGGCTTTGTAGGTCATGCGGCCCTGGTCGCAAAGCCAGGTATTGGTCTCGGCGTTGGGGCGCGGCATTATTCGGTAGATGGTATTGTCGTTGTGGTGCGCTTCTATCTGGCAGCCGGTGGCGCAGCCCAGGCAGACCGTAGGGGTTTTTTTGAGGAACCACACGCGCTGTTTGAAGCGGAAGTCGCGGGAAGTCCAGGCTCCGACGGGGCAGATGTCGGCGATGTTGAGGGTGTAGCCGTTGTCCAGGGCTTTCCCCTCCTTGAGGTCTATAAAGGAATGATCGGCGCGCTCCATCACTTCCAGCTCGGAGGTCTTGGTGACTTCCGCGCAGAAGCGCACGCAGCGCGTGCAGAGGATGCAGCGCTCGTTGTCCAGCACCAGGTTGGGTCCGAGCGGGCGGCGCTTGCCGCGGCGCACCTTGTCCTCCCGGCTGAAGCGGCTCTTTTTCAGGCTGTACTCCATGTAGTAATCCTGCAGGCCGCATTCCCCGGCCTGGTCGCAGATGGGGCAGTCCAGCGGGTGGTTTATCAACAGGAATTCCAGCACGTCCTTGCGGGCGGCTTTCACTTTTTCGGAATCGGTGCGCACGGTCATGCCTTCGGCGGCTTCCGTGGAACAGGCGGTGACCAGCTTGGGCGCCTTCTCCACTTCCACCAGGCACATGCGGCAGTTGCCCGAGACGGAAAGCCTGGGATGGTAGCAATAGCGCGGGATATAGACGCCAAGCTGCTGGGCCGCCTCCAGGAGGGTGGTCCCTTTCGCTACTTCAATGGTTTTACCGTCGATGGTCAGTTTCGGCATCTTATTCGCAGCATTTCCCGGCCGCGTGCGCTTCGAATTCGGAGCGGAACTTGGTCACAAAGCTCATCGCCGGCATGGCCATGGCGTCGGCCAGCGGGCAGATGGTACGGCCCAGCATGGAGTCCGCCACCGAATACAGGGTATCTATATCTTTGACTGAACCTTTGCCGGCTTCGAGGCGGTTGAGGATCTTCTCGATCCAGCCGCAGCCTTCGCGGCACGGCGTGCACTGGCCGCAGGATTCATGGTGATAGAAGCGCGCAAGCACCTGCAGGAGCTTTACCATGCACTGGGACTCGTCGATGATGATCACCGCGCCGGAGCCCAGCATGGAGCCGGCGGCGGCGAGGGATTCGTAATCCAGCTTTACCGCCATGGCTTCCGCCGCGGTAAGCACGGGCGTGGACGACCCGCCGGGTATCACGGCTTTGAGCTTCTTCCCCTCTTTCATCCCGCCGCAGTTCTTTTCGAGGAAGTCTTTGAAGGGGACGCCCAGCGGGAGTTCGTAGACGCCGGGTTTGTTGACCGGCCCGCTGACGCAGAAAAGCTTGGTGCCCGTGCTTTTGCCCACGCCGATGGCGGCGTACCAGTCCCCGCCATGCTCGATGATGGCCGGAACGGCGGCCAGGGTCTCCACGTTGTTGATTATGGTCGGGCCGCCGAACAGGCCCTTTACCGCCGGGAAGGGAGGCTTGAGCCGCGGCTGGCCCTTGAAGCCCTCGAGCGATTCCAGCAGGGCGGTCTCCTCGCCGCAGATATAGGCGCCGGCGCCGCGGTGCACGAACAGCTCGAAGTTGAAGCCGGAGCCCAGGATGTTCTTGCCGATAAAGCCTTTGGCGCGGGCGGCCGCTATCGCCTTCTCCAGTATCTCGGTCTCAGCGAAAAATTCGCCGCGGATATAGATGTAGCCGTGGGACGCTCCGATGGCGAAGGCGGCGATGGCCATGCCTTCGATCAGCGCGTGCGGGTTCTTTATCATCAGCTCCCGGTCCTTGAAGGTGCCGGGCTCGCCCTCGTCGGCGTTGCAGACCAGGTAGCGGGGCCCCTGCGCGTCCCTGGGGATGAAAGACCATTTGAGGCCGGCCGGGAAACCGGCCCCGCCTCGCCCGCGCAGGCCGGACTTCTTCACTTCCTCTATCACGGCGGCCGGGCCGGCGGTGAGCGCCTTCTTCAGCGGCTTGTAGCCGCCGCAGGCGAAATAGCCTTCGAGGTCGGCGACGTTATCTCTTAAGAGGATGTTTTCCATTGCTAGCCTATGGCTGTGCCGTATCTAGGGCTATGCCCATCAGACGACCTATGCAGGTGCCGTATCAAAGGCCTCTGGCCCTCAGACGGCCATGTTTCAGATCATCAAGTACTGTGTTAAGCTTTTCTACCGTCAGGCTTTCGAAATAGTCGTCGTTCACCTGCATCACGGGCGCGGCGCCGCAGGCGCCCAGGCATTCCACGGTGGAAAGAGTGAACAGGCCGTCCCGGGTGGTTTCCCCCTCGGCTATGCCGAGTTTCCCTTTCAGGTGCGCTAGGATGTCCGGCGCCCCGGCCATGTGGCAGGAAATATTGCGGCAGACCTGCAGGTGGTATTTCCCCACCGGCTCCCGGTTGAACATCGTGTAAAAGGTGACCACGCCTTTGACCCGCGCGTAAGGCAGCTCCAGGAATTTGGCCAGCGCGTCCATGGCGTCTTCCGCCACGAACCCTTTTTCCTTCTGCAGCTCCAGCAGCAGCGGGATGAGCGCCGCGTCCTTGCGCGGGTATTTAGCGCACAGGCGCGCCGCTTTCTCCTTGAATTCGTCGGTCAGGAAGGGCATTATCTTTCCAGCTCCCCGCCTATCATGTTGATCTGGCCGAAAGTGGCTATGATATCGGCGATGTAGCCGCCCTTTATCATCTGCGACAGGCCGCCGGTGAGCGAAAAACACGGCGGGCGCACCCGCACCCGCCAGGGGTTGCCGGTACCGTCGCTCACGATATAGAAGCCCAGTTCCCCGTTGCCGCCTTCCACCGCCTGGTAAACCTCGCCCTTGGGCGGCTTGACGCCTTCGAAGGTCAGTTTGAAGTGGGCCATCAGCGCTTCGATATTGCCGTAGACTTCCCCCTTGGGCGGCAGGATCACGTTGAAATCGGGATGGTTGATGGGCCCGTCGGGCAGCTGCGCCAGCGCCTGTTCCACTATGCGCATGCTCTGGTTCATTTCCTCCATGCGCACCAGGTAGCGGTCGTAGTTGTCGCCGTTGGAGCCCACGGGGATGTCGAAATCGAAGCGGTCATAGACCAGGTAGGGGGTGGCCTTTCGCACGTCCAGCGGCACGCCGGTGGAACGCAGCGCCGGGCCCGTGAAGGAAAGCGAGATGGCGTCTTCCTTGGAGATGTGGCCGGTGTTGTGCAGCCGGTCGTAGAAGATACGGTTGCGGGTCAGCAGCTTGTCCGCGTCGGAGATATTCTTGCGCACCATCCTGAAAACTTCGGCCGTGGCCTGCTTGAAATCAGGCGGAAGGTCGCGGGTAAGCCCCCCAACGCGCGTGTAAGCCGGCGTGATGCGCCCGCCGGCCACGGAATCGCCCAGGCGGTAGAGCTCCTCGCGGGCGTTGATCAGGTAGAAGTAGACGGTAAAGGCGCTCATCTCCATGGCGTTGGCGCCGATGCAGGTGAGGTGGTCGGTCAGGCGCGACAGCTCGCTCATGATCACGCGGATGTACTGGCAGCGCGGCGGGGCCTCTATTCCCATCAGCTTTTCCACGGCCAGCGAGAAGCCCACGTTGTTTATAAAGGGAGAAACGTAATTGAGGCGGTCGGTGTAGGGAATGCACTGGTTGTAGGTCACGCTCTCGCAGGTCTTCTCGAAGCCGCGGTGCAGGTAGCCTATCTCCACGTCGGCGTCCATGACCCGCTCGCCCTGCACGGTCAAGAGCACGCGCACGATGCCGTGCATGGCCGGGTGCGACGGCCCCATGTTGAGCACCATGCGCCCGTCGGCCAGCTTTTCCAGTTCCCAGTTCCTGGGGAGTTCGGCTTTCTTCGTTTCCATTAATCCCTGTGGGGTATCCTCGGCTGCCGCTTCTTGAGCGGGTAATCTTTGCGCAGCGGGTGGCCTTCAAAGCCGTCGTACATCAGGATGCGGCGCAGGTCGGGATGCCCTTCGAAATTTATGCCGAACATGTCGTAGGCTTCGCGCTCGAACCAGTTGGCCCCCGCCCAGAAGGGAGTGAGGGACGCTATTCGCGCGTCCGTTCCGGCTACGGGGCATTTCAGGCGCAGGCGGTAGTTATGTTTGGAGGAGTAAAAATGGCAGACCAGCTCGAAGCGGGGCTCGCGCGGCAGGTAGTCCGCCACGGTCAGGTCCATCAGGAAGTCGAAGCCCAGTTCGTCCTTGAGGAAGGCAGCCGCTGCCGGCAGCGCTTCCTTCTTTATCAGCACGGTCTCGTCGCCGCGGAAATCATGCGTTTCCAGCACGGCGGCCGGGAACCTGGTCTTGAGGGTTTCAATAAGGTAGCTGCTCATCTGTATTTCCGGTCCAGCACGGATTCTGTGGAGACCTTCTGCTGCAGCTTCAGGAGCCCGTCAAGCACGGCTTCCGGGCGCGGCGGGCAGCCGGGGATGTAGATATCCACCGGTATGATCTTGTCTATGCCCTGGACGGTGGCGTAATTGTCGTAGAAGCCGCCCGACGTGGCGCAGACGCCGAAGGAGACCACCCACTTGGGCTCGCACATCTGGTCGTAGACGCGCTTGAGCACCGGGGCCAGCTTCTCGTTGACCGTGCCCACCACGAACAGCACGTCGGCCTGGCGCGGCGAGAAGCGCGGGTATTCCGCTCCGAAGCGGGCGATATCGTAAGTGGACGCGAAGGTGGACATGAATTCCATGCCGCAGCAGGCCGTGACGAACGGGTAGTTGAAAAAGGAATATTTCCGGGCCCAGTTGACGGCCTCGTCCAGGCGGGTGGTAAGGTAGGAGTGTCCGAACAGAGTTTCTAATCCCATTCCAGGGCTCCTTTCTTTACGGCGTAGACCAGCCCCGCGAAGAGCACCGCCAGGAAGAAGAACATCGCGTAAAAAGCGCCGCGGCCGAGCAGCTGGAAAGAGACCGCCCAGGGATAGAGGAATACTATTTCTATATCGAACATGACGAAGAGCACGGCCACGAGGTAGAAATTGACCCTGGCCATGCCGCGCGGCTCCATGGCCGGGGGCATGCCGCACTCGAAAGCTTCCTGCTTTACGGGGGTTTTCTTTTTGGGGCCGAACAGTACGGACAGGAGCACCATGGCGGCGGCGACTATCAGACCGAAGGCCGCCGTTAATATAATTGCCAGGTATTGGCGCATGGTGAATTAATTATACTAAATGTTATCCGGAAAGCGCGGCTCGCGGCGGGACCTCGCGGCGGGACCGCTTAAAAACAGTGTGTTGCGCGGCTAATGGTCCTATTTCCATATGGGTCCAATGACATTTCCGCTTTTCCCCATTAGCTTCATATCAGGCAGGGCCGCTTAATGGCACAATACTAGCGTAATAGCAGCAAAACTTAAATATCGGGGGAGGAAAAGTGAAAATATTACTCAGTTTAGCCCTTGCGGCCATTCCGGCCATAGCTTCCGCACAGACCGTATCCAAGACGCTCGACCTGGTCCAGGACCTCAGCGTTTCAGCTGGTACCACCGCTGACCTCGAGAAGGCCCGCGTGGACGCCGGCAAGCCGTTCAACGGGAATCAGCATAATCCCGGGCATGGCGGCAATAACGGCCACAATACTCCTCCCGCGAATCCCCCCGGCCACACTAACAATCCCGGCAACCACAATAACCCCGGCCATCACAACCCCGGCACTCACCCGGTGAACCCCCCGGTCGTGCATCCTCCGTACAATCCGCCTTACAACCCCCCGCACAACCCGTACGGCCCCGGTTACAATGACCCCTTTGGCCCCGGCTACCACGATCCCTTCCATCCCGGCCATCCCGGCTATTATCCTCCGGTCAATCCCGGTCACACCACCACGACACCCGTGGTCTCCGGCCCCATGAGCACCACCGCCATAGTGATAGGCGTGATAGCCGTGGTGGCGCTGGTCCTGCTGCTGGTCCTCCTTTAATAGGACCGACAGCTTAAGAACGTCCCCCGCTTTCCGGGGGACGTTTTTTTTGGGTGCGCGTTCGTGTCTGGGTCCTTAAGGCAATAAATAGTAGGTCCAATAACTTTTAATTTTTCCCCATTCGGCTCATCTGAAGCAACCGGTGAAAATGGCAAGATTGTAATGTGAGGTTAGGAAACGAATTCGAAGTTAAAAAATCGCAGGAGGAATAAAGTGAAAATATTACTTAGTATCAGTCTGGCCCTCGCGGCCATACCCGCGGTGGCTTCGGCGCAGACGGCCTCGAACACCCTCAGCCTCGTGCAGGACCTGAGCGTTTCGGCTGTTTCCACTTCGGACCTTGAGAAAGCGCGCGTGAACGCGGGCAAGCCGTTCAACGGGAAACCCGATCACGGCAACAACGGCAACCACGGCGGGAACCCCGGCAATCATGGCGGAAACGGCAATCACGGCGGGAACGGCGGTCATCACCCCGGCTATAATCCCCCTCCCGCCCCGTACCATCCCCCGCAGCCGCATCACCCGCCCGTTGTGCATCCCCCGTACAATCCCCCGCACCCCCATCACCCGCCCGTGGTGGTCAACCCGTATCCCCATCACCACAACACCACCCCTGTCGTAGTGGGCGATATGGACGGCACTACCATGCTGATAGTGGCCGGCGTAATAGTGGCGCTGGTACTGCTGGCTGTACTGCTGTAGGCGGCGTCTGAACTGAAAAAATACCCTCCGGCTCCCGGAGGGTATTTTTTTGCCTTGCCGCCGCTTATTGCTCTACTTGATCCGGAAATCCTTGAGCTTGTGGATGCCGGGGGCCAGGGCAGGGGCGCCTGGCCTGTGCTGGGTCTGGACGAAGAACGACGCGGCCTTCGGGAAACGGGCCTGGAGGATGTTGGAGTTCGCCGGCTCGTTCTCGAAGATGGCCACCACCTCGCCCAGGCGGTCGATGTACTCGCTCACTTCCTTCTTGAAGATCTCGTCGTCCTGCTCGAATTCCTTCTTAACTATCGTCATCGTGCCCGCCACGCCGACCGGGAAGCCGTAGAGGCGCAGCACTTCGGTGGTGCCGACCAGCATGCGGCCCACGTCGCGGCCGGTCAGGTAGATCACGGTGGCGCCGGCCTTGTGGACGCGCTCGACATAGGCTTTCGCGCCGAGGATCGGCATGTCGTAGCGCTGGTATTCGTCGGAGAAGAACCGCTTCGCCCATTCCTGTTTTATGAAGGCGACCTCCGCGGGATGCTTCACGCCGAGGCGGTCCAGCGTGATATCCAGGCTGTAATCCACCGCCGCCAGGTCCTGGAAGGCCTCGAAAGCCTTGGAAAGCCCCGGCGCTTTCGCGCAGAATTTCTCGGAGATCTCGCGCAGGATGAAGATGGTGCGGGTGCGGTTGTCGAACAGCGTGCCGTCCAGGTCGAAGATGGCCAGCGTCGACTTGCCGCGCGCGGTCCGCTCCTCGACGACGCTTATCGCGCTCTCCAGCCGGGAGAGCCCGGGCCTGCCTTCTTTTTTTGATGTTTTCATTTTTTTACTCCCCCGTTATTTCTCGCCGCCGCCCAGGAAGCGGCCCGTGGCCGCGTCTACGTAGTACCTGAGCGTTCCGCACTCCACCGTCCAAAGCAGGTTATGCCCCGTTACCGGCGTCTTTGCCGCGGCGAAATTATTCAGCCGCATCGTGAACGTGGAATGCGAGGCCAGGCAGCTCTTCGGGATCTTCGTCATCGCTTCGTCGCTGTTCTTGAAACTTCCCGGGATCGGGGAGAGGCGGGTGATGTTCACGGTCTTCCCGGCGAAGTTCATTTCCTGGAGCAGCGTTTTGCCCTTGCAGGCGCTATAAGTAACGGTGTCCGGCTTTCCCGGCCCGTAGAAATTGAAACTCCAGCCGTCGCCTTCCGCCGCGACTATGCATTTGGCGCTGCCGGTCTTGTCGGCCAGGGTCTCGATGTTCAGGAGGGCCAGCCTGGGGTACTTCCTGCCCACGGCGCTCAGGGCCTGGGCTATATACCTGCCGGCGGTATCCTTGCCTTTTATCACCGCTCCACCGGCGCCCTTACCTGCCGGGGCGGCGGGCTTGGCCGGCGCCGTTATTATCTTCTCGCCGGCGCAGTCTATCACGGCTTTCGCCCTGCCCTGCGAGACCGTCCAGTGGCAGGCAGGTGCGGCGCCCTTCTTCGCCGGCTGGATGCGCATGTTCATAAGTATTTCACGTTCTTTGGCGCTCCCGGTGCCTTTGAAAGCCCCCGCCTTGGCGAGTTTTTCCAGTACTGCGGCCGAGTCGGCGAAATCGAAAGGGACGCGGGTGGTCGGTTCTGCCACGTTCATGGACGGGAAATGCCTGGAGGTATTGACCAGCCGGGAGCCGCAGGCGTTCACCAGCAGCCATTCCCTGGACGCGGGCGAGTAGAACTTGTAGTGCCAGGCGAAGGAAAATGAATTCCTGGCGCAGGGGATGTCTCCCTTGGGGTCGGCAAAGCCTTCCACTTCCACCAGAATAGCGCCGGTAAGCCGCGCGGAGGCGGCGTTCTGCGCCGTCCCAACCCCGTCCTGCGGCCCGGCCGACCGCGCCGGGGCGGCGAGGAAAAGTACGGCAAGGAGAGTTAAGATCGCGTGGTTTTTCATATGGCGGCCCGTTCGTCCTTATACTATTTTTATGTCCAGGCAGTAGAGCAGGTCCATGGCTTCCGGCAGGGAGAACTTCGCGTCCTTTACCTTGTTCTCCGAGATGCGTATGGCGTAGTTGCGCGCCCCCGTGAGGTCGGCCCCCGCCAGGTTCGTGTTCGAAAAAAGCGCGCCCGAGAAATCCGTCTTTGTCAGGTCCGAACCGGCCAGGTCCGCTTCCCGCAGGTCCGCGTCCCGGGCGAGACAGCCGGTCATGGCCGTGCCGGCCAGGGCAAGGCCCAGGAAATTGGAATCGTTGAGCAGGCAGCCTGCGAAAGCGAGGGGCGCCGCCAGCTTTATTTTGGGCCAGGAAGCCTGCGTCCAGTCCACCCCCACCAGCTTGGAATCCTTGAACGAGACGCCGCTGAAAACGGTCCCGGGCACCTTCAGCAGGCTGAGGTTGCAGCTTTCGAAGCGGCAGTCCGTAAATTTACAGAAGCGGAACGTGAGCCCGGTCAGGTCGCAGTTCCTGAAAACGCAGCCGGAAAAGTGTTTGGAGGTTACGGCCTTGCCTTTCAGCGCAAGCCCGTCGAAGGTTCTGTCGTTGTGTTCTTTCTCCCCGCTGCCGGGGGATATGCCGCCGCGGGATTTAGAGCTCATCTCCCCTGACCTCGTGGCTGCGCAGGTATTCCAGAGCGTTCTTGGCGGCGGCCTGGTGGGCCTCTTTCTTGTTTTTGCCGCCGCCCAGGCCGAGCGTTTTCCTGCCTATGCAGACCCGGACGGTGAAGCGCTTGTTGTGCTCCGGCCCTTCCTCTTCCATCAGCTCGTAATCCGGAGGCTGCTTGTGGCGTTTCTGGATATACTCCTGCAATTCGCTCTTGTGGTCGGCCTCCAGGTTCTCCGGCAGCGCGGTGAGCCACGGGGCGGCCATCTTTTCGGCGGCGGCAAGCCCGCCGTCGAGGTAGACCGCGCCGAGCACGGCTTCAAGGGCGTTGGCCAGTATGCTGTGGCGGCTTTTGCCGCCGCTCTGGTACTCGCCTGTGCCCAGGAAGAGGTGTTCGCCAAGCCCCATCCCGGCGGCCAGGCGGGCCAGGTTGGCCCGCGAGACCAGCGCGGATTTCGCTTTTGACAGGAAGCCCTCGTCCTTGTCCGGGTGGGTCCGGAAAAGATAATAGGATACGATCAGGCCGAGCACACTGTCGCCCAGGAATTCCAGGCGTTCATTGTCGCTGGGCGAACCGCTCTCCGCAGAATGTGACTTATGCGTGAGAGCTTCTTCCAGCAGCTTCGGGTTCCTGAATTTGTATCCTATTACTTCTTCAAGAAAAGCCATTTCCGCGCGGGAAATCAGTCTTTCTTTCCGGCCTTGTCTTTTATGTAGCTGATCGCTTCGCCGACGGTCTTGATCTTCTCGGCGTCTTCGTCCGGGATCTCGATGTCGAATTCCTCTTCGAGCGCCATGACCAGTTCAACGGTGTCGAGGGAATCGGCGCCAAGGTCCTGCACGAACTGCGCCTTTTCCACGACTTCGGATGAATCCACGGCAAGCTGCTCGATGATTATCTTCTTGACTCTTTCTTCCAGGTTTTCGGTCACTGCCATTACGTTGCCCTCCTGCTGATAGTATGGGTCCGCAGAAATTTACATGTACAGCCCGCCGTTCACGGCCAGCACCTGGCCCGTAACGTAAGCGGAACCGTCGCCCGCCAGGAACAGCGCGGCTTTAGCTACTTCCGCCGGTTCGCCCATGCGGCCCAGCGGGATCATCTCGTAAACTTTCGTTTTCGCCTCTTCCTTGAGCCCTTCGGTCATGCGGGTGCGTATGAAGCCCGGGGCCACCGCGTTGACGAGCACCTGGCGCGGCGCGAATTCCCGCGCCAGCGACTTGGTGAGGCCGATGAGGCCGGCCTTCGAGGCCGAATAGTTTGCCTGGCCCGCCTGGCCGCTCTGCCCGACCACCGAGGAAATATTTATGATGCGGCCGGTCCGGGCTTTCAGCATAAGTTTGGCGGCCGCCTTCGACATCAGGAAGGCCCCTTTGAGGTTCACCGACATCACCGCGTCGAAATCCGCTTCCTTCATGCGCAGGACGAGGTTGTCCTTCGTTATCCCGGCGTTGTTTACCAGCACGTCCAGTTTGCCGAAAGCTTTCACCGCTTCTTCCACCGCTCTCTCGCAATCCGCCTCTTTCGAGACGTCGAGGCCGAGCCCGAGGGTCTTGGCGCCCGTCTTAGCGGCTATGTCGGCCGCGGCGGCTTTCGAGGCTTCCTCGGAAAGGTCGGCTACTGCCACCGAGGCCCCCTCGGCGGCGAACAGCGTGGCTATCTCAAAACCTATGCCGCGGGCCGAGCCCGTTATCAGGGCCGTTTTCCCTTCCAGCGCCTTCATTTGACCTCCGCGCCGGAAGCGTCTTCGTCTTTGGCCGCGGAGATCTGGTCTCTCACGAGTTCTATCTGCTTGCGTATGTGCGGCACCAGGCCGGACTCCGCCATTTCGCCGGCGACGCGCACCGAGTGAAAGATCGTATTGGGGCTGACCTTGCCGTGGCAGACCAGCACCACGCCGTTCACGCCCAGGAGCATCGCGCCCCCCAGCTCGTCCACGTTCATTTTCTTCTTCATGTCCGTGAAGAGCTTGCGCATCAGCATCGCGCCTATCTTGTAGGTGAACTTGCGCTGTATCTGGTCCTTGAGCATTTTAAAGATCGTCTTGGCGGCGCCTTCGTAAAGTTTCAGCGCCACGTTGCCGGTAAAGCCGTCGGCCACTATCACGTCGGTCAGGCCCGCGGGGATATCCCTCCCCTCTACGGGGCCATGGAAGTTGACTCCCACGGCCTTTATCAGCGGCAGCGTTTCCTGCACCAGCGCATTGCCCTTGGTCTCTTCCTCGCCGATGGAGAGCAGGCCTACCGTGGGATTTTCCACTTTGAAGATCGCCTTCATGTAGAGGGAGCCCATCACGGCGAACTGCGCCAGGTGCCAGGGCTTGCAGTCCATGTTGGCGCCGGCGTCCAGCAGCAGCGTCGTGCCTCTCAGCGTGGGAAGCGGCGCGGCTATGGCCGGGCGTATCACTCCGGGGATGCGCTTTATCTTCAGCAGGGAGGCGACCATGATGGCGCCGGAGTTCCCCGCGGAGATGAACGCGTCCGCCTTGCCCTCGTGCACCAGGCCCGCGCCGACCATGAGCGTGGAGTCCTGCTTGGCCCGGCATTCGGCTACCGGGTCGCTTCCCATGTCTATCAGCTGGGGCGCGTGCACTATGCTGATGCGCTCGGGATTCTCCGCGCCGAGGCGGCGCAGTTCCTCCCGTATCTCGGGATCGCGGCCTACCAGGATCACTTCGTGCGGCAGCTTTTTAGCCGCCAGCAGGGCGCCTTCCAGGTTCGGCTTCAGTCCGAAATCTCCGCCGTGAGCGTCGAGCGCTATTCGCATATCTCGTCGTTATTTCTTTTCTTCGCCTTCTTCCTGCTTCGGGGCTTTCTTGGCCACTTCGAGCTTGCCGTTATAGAAGCCGCAGGACGGGCAGACGCGGTGCGGGATGCGGAGCGCGCCGCACTGGCCGCAGGGTACAAGTTCTTTCACTTCCAGCTTCCAGTTCTGGGAGCGGCGTGAATCTCTGCGGGAACGGGTATGTTTTCTTTTGGGATTCGGCATTTTCTATTCCTCTTTTTTACTGTTTGCGTCCTTTATCGTCGGGCTTCCTGATCTTGAGGCCTTTGAGCGCCTCGAAAGGAGTCGCCTTGTCCATGCTGCAGGTGCAGGGCGTCGCGTTGCGGTCAACACCGCACAGCGGGCACCGTCCCTTGCAGGTTTCGGAACACAAAACTTTCAGCGGCGCGAGCAGGGCCACGGTCTCCCTGATAATATCGCGCGTATCTATATATTCTACTGAATCCGGGTATGCCTCGTCAAAAGTGTCGGAAAGGCGGCGGGCTATCGGCGCGTCGCAGCGGGCGCAGCGCAGGGCCAGTTCCGCGTCCGTCCGTCCGGTCAGGAGCAGCTCGTCCCCCCCGACGGAGAACGACAGGGTGACCTTGAGGCTTTTCAGCGTGCCCGGCTCCGTGAAAGCGTCGGCGTAGAACTCCAGGGGCGGCGACAGGGAAATGTCCAGCCCCCGGCTTTCGCGTATCTCCAGGGCTTTAAATATCAGCGGGTCTTTTGCGTGCATGCCGGGTATAAGATATCAACTCTGCGGGGTTTAGTCAACGGCCTGGGACCTTTCGGCCACGGTGTACGGCGGTTTGCGGTTGGCGCTGTGGTAGGTGCGGATCAGCACTTCGGCTATCAGTCCCATGAAGGCGAACTGCGCCGCTACCAGGGCGAAGAAGATCGCCACCAGGAAGAGCGGCTGGTCCTTCACGAAGATATGGTTGAAGAACTTGTTATAGAGGGTGTAGCAGGCCATCGCCGCTGAAGCGGCCAGGAGGGCCAGGCTGATCCCCCCGAAAAGATAGATGGGCTTGGTTATGAACTCGCCCATGAATTTAACGGTGAGGAGGTCCAGCAGCACCTTGAAGGTGCGGGCCAGGCCGTATTTAGAACGGCCGGTCTCGCGGGGCCTGTGGTTGACTTCCAGCTCGGAGATGGAAGCGCCGGCGTAGTTGAGCAGGGCGGGGAGGAAGCGGTGCATTTCCCCGTAAAGGTCCACGCTTTTGAGCAGGGAGGCCCGGTAGATCTTCAGCGTGCAGCCGAAATCGTGCAGCTGCACCCCGGTGACCGCGGAGATCACCGCGTTGGCCGCGCGCGACGGGAGGATGCGGGAGAAAAAAGCGTCGTGCCGGTCCTTGCGCCAGCCGCTCACCACGTCGTAGCCCGAGCGGGCCCGGGCCAGGAGCGCCGCGATGTCGGCCGGATCGTTCTGCCCGTCCGCGTCGAGCGTGACTATCCATTCACCGGAGGCTTCGGCTATGCCGGCCGCCAGGGCCGCCGTCTGGCCGCAGTTGCGCGAAAGGCGCAGGGCCTTGTGGCGCGCGTCGGCGGCGGCCAGTTCCCTGAGCGCGGCGAAGGAGCCGTCGGTGCTGCCGTCGTCCACCCAGATAGCTTCGCAGGGCAGGCCGAGCGAATCGAGGGCCGCCGTAAGTTCGCGGGCGAGGCGCGGCAGGGCCTCCGCTTCGTTCAGTACCGGGATAACTACGGAGAGCTTTGTCATAAATTATTTCCGGGCCGCCAGCAGGGCGGTGTAAAGTTCTTCCTGTTGTTTCACCATGGTATCGATATCGAATTCGGCGAGGTCCGTTCCCGCCGCGCCGGCGGCAAGGCGCGCGCGCAGCGCCCCGTCGTCCATTACCCGGGCGAGCGAGGAGCAGAAGCCGTCCAGGTCGCCTTTTTCTACGGGGAAGCCGTTAAGGCCGGCTTTAAGGATGTCCGCCACTCCGTCGGCGCGGTAGCACACGGAGGGCAGGCCGGTCTTCATGGCTTCCACCAGGCTGCGCGGGAGGCCTTCCCACAGCGAGGTGAGCGCGAAAATATCAGAGGCCGCCAGTATTTCGCCGGAGTCCTCCCTCCAGCCGGTAAAGAGGCAGCGGTCCGCGAGGCCGAGCGCGGCGGTCTCGGCGCGCAGCGCTTCCAGCGCCTCCCCGCCGCCGACGAAAACGAAGCGCGCGTCCGGGCGGGACGGCAGCAGGCGCGCCGCGGCCTTTATGAAATCGCCGGGGTTCTTCTGCGGCTTGGCGTTGCCGATGGCGGTTACGACCAGGGCGGACTCCGGCAGCCCGAGGGCGGCGCGCTTTTCCGCCCGGGAGACCTGCGCGGGGTAGCCGGCAAGTTTTACCCCGCTGCGGATCAGCCTGTATTTTTCCGGGGAGCCGATGCCAGCGGCCCGCGCCGTTTCCATGTTATCCCGGGAGACGAAGATCAGCGCGTCGCTGAACAGAGCGCAGAACTTTTCCAGCAGGATGAAGAAGCCGCGCTTGAGCGGGCTCTGCAACGGGTGGAAGCCGAAACCGTGGAAGGTGTGTACGACCACCGGCACGCGCGCCGCGGCGGCGGCCAGGCGGCCGAGGATGCCGGCCTTGGAGGAATGGGTGTGCACAACGTCGGGAGCCGAGCGCCTGAGCAGGCGGTAGAGGCGGTACAGCGCGAGAAGGTCGTGGAAGGGATTTATTTCGCGGCCGAGGCCGGTTACGTGCGTAAGCAGGCCCCGGGGCGCCTTCTCGTCGAGCAGGCCGCCCGCGCCGGTCCACAGCGCCGCGTCGAACCGCGCGCGGTCCAGGTGCGAGGCCGTGTAGAGAGTGTTGCCCTGCGCCCCCCCGAAATCCAGCCGCGTTATTATGTGCACTACCTTTACCATAGCCGGGGGTCAGCGGACCTTCTTTACCTTATAGTAGGGATAATACCGGGAAAGTATCGCCAGGTATTTGGCGCCCAGGTTCTTCGCCATCCCGCGCCCGCCCATCAGGCACAGTCCGGTGCCGTCGCCGGTCCCGGTGCCGCGCAGCATGAAGAACTCGGGGAATTTGCCGCGGTAGATGGGGCGGATGCTGAACAGCGTCGAGCGCAGGGTGCCGGCGGTCAGCATTTCGGCTATCGCGGCGGGCCCTTCTATGACCGCGGTCCCGGCGGTTCCCTCCGCCCTCATCGATCTTATGCGCCCGTCCGCTTCCCGCGCCAGCGGGACCAGGGCCTTAAGGTAGCCTACCTTGTATTTCCGGTTCAGGCGCGATTCTATCCATTTGGGGGCGAGCATCAGCGTCCAGGAGACGTCAGCGCTTTCGGTCTTGTCCTCGGGCATGCAGAACAGCCCGTCGGGCGGGGCCTCCACTCTCCTGGAGTAGATCCCGAAAGGCGTAGTTTTGACCGCCGGGCGGCCTGAATCGTTGACCCCCTCGCGGGTGATCCCGCCGCACGCCCGGTGGAATTCCGCCGGGGCCGTGGCGCCGGCCAGCTGCAGCACCTCGCCTCGTGTCGCCTTCGCGGCCTCCGCCGACGCGTCATTCTCCGCCTGCAGGCCGGGGTAGACCAGGCAGTGGGCCGAATCGCAAAGCTGGTACTCACGGCTTTCGTGGCGCACCGAAGCCGCCAGCCAGGCCAGGCGCGTGCGTACCGTTACCGCCAGGGCCTTCATATACTCGGGCAGCTTGTTCCTGTCGGAAAGGGAAGCGGTCACCGGGCTGACCAGATATTCGGCCGCGGTTTCGTTTATAAGCCAGAAGCCTTTTTCGCGCGTCAGGATCAGGACTTCGCCTGCCACTTCCTTGTCGCTGCGGTTGACGCCGTGCGCTTCCGGCAGCTCCGGGCTCTTAATAAGTATGACCGCGGTGGCCGACTTGGGCACTATCCTCACGTTGTTCGCCGTGGTATGGGTCACCGCCCCGGAGTTGTCCCGTAATTCGTAGAGACGGTTCATCTCGTTGTAAGCGAAGGTCCATTGCACGCCGCTCCGGCCGGTGAAGATCCGCCCGAGGCGCGCGTCCATCATGTCGAAATCGGAGGTGACGATGAAGCTGAAGCTTTTGACGGCCGCGGGCGCGCCGCCGCGCCCGGCGTACAGGGCGATCTTTATCGACGGGCCGGATACCGCGCCTATCGGGTTCTTATGCGCCGGCCAGGCCATGCGCGCCCAGTAGAGCAGGTCTTCCGCTTTCCCTTTTACATATTTGGAGAGTTTTTTGATCTTCTCGCTGAACGCGGGCTCCTCCGGGTCCAGGTCGTAAAGCGTGTAGTAGGTCTGCCAGGCCGGCATATTGAACCCGGTCTCCTCGTAGAGGCGCGCCAGGTCTATTTCCGCCTGCAGGTTGCGCGGATCGTAGGAAAGGGCTTCTTTCATGAAGTTCAGCGCGTGCGGCTTTTTTTTCATCTTCTCCAGGTAGAAGGCCATCATCTGCGCCGACGGGGAGAGCAGGTAAGGATAGCGGGTGTAGACGGACCGCAGCTGGTCCACCGCGGCGGCCGGACCCGAGAGCCTGGCCTCCGTCAGGGCCAGCGCGAAGCGGGTCTGGATGACCAGCGACGGGTCGGCGGTAAGAGTGAGGGACTTTTCGAACGCGGCGCGCGCGTCCTGGTCTTTTTCAAGGCAAAGGAGGTTCCAGCCCTTTTCGAACTGCACGTAGAAATCTTCCGGCGCCAGGATCTCGGCCTTCGCGAGGTGAGCCAGCGCTTCGCTGTTCTTGCCCGCCTCGGCGAACAGGACCGCGAGGTCTTTCATCGCCGCCAGCGTGAGGGCGGTATCGGTGGCGCGGTACGCGACGTATTTGAGCGCGCCGGCGGCGTCTTCCGGCCGGCCGTCCAGCCACTGCGCGGAAGAGTCGGAATAGAGCTTTCCCAGGTCTTCCTGCGCGCGCAGGTCCGCCGCGGGGGAGCAGAGGGCCGCGGCAAAACAGAGGATAAGGTATTTCTTTATCATTACAGTAAATGTAGCAATTAGCGGTCCCGGCTAACAAGGCCGTGCCGGGCGGCGCGCGGCGTTTTTTTGAGGAAGATTTTGAAATCTACGGAAAGTTTTATGTATAATAAATACGCGGGCCATTAGCTCAACGGTAGAGCAGGCGCCTCTTAAGCGCAAGGTTACAGGTTCGAATCCCGTATGGCCCAAACAGTTTTTCGGCGAGAGTAGTGGGTAATATCTGGCGAGTACAGGGCGAAGGGTCTGCCTTCCCGGAAAACTCAATTACTCATTGCTCTTTTTTTTTGGCCGGTTTTCCGGGTCGGGATGGCGGAATTGGCAGACGCGCATGGCTTAGGACCATGTGGGGTTACACCCGTCGGGGTTCAAGTCCCCGTCCCGACATAATGCAGTTTTGATCCAGCAAATTAAAGGCGGAGGAATCATGGGCATTACTTTAGGCTTCAACGACAAGATAAAAAAAGTCAAACAGGACGGCTGCGTGCACGTCTTCTCGGTCACGCTCGACGACAAAATACTGGGAGAAGCTTCGCAGGAGGCGCTGGTGCGCCTTCAGAGCGTGGTGACCCTCCCGGGTTTCCGCGTCGGGAAGGTCCCGCTTTCGATGATCAAGGAACAGTTCCCTTCCATGGTGAAGGACGAGGTGCTCGATATCTCGGCGAAGGCCGCGCTGCCGGAAATAATCAAGGGCGCCGCCATAAATCCCGTCGTGGCCCCGCTCGTCAAGAGCCTCAAGTACGAACCGGGCCGCGCGATGTCCTTCGAACTGCAGTTCGAATGTTCCCCGGTGATAGAGCCGAAAGGCTACGAGAAGATCGCCGCTACGCGCCGCACGAAAAAAATAGAGGACGCGGACGTCGAGAAGTATATCAACCAGGTGCGCGAATATAACGCCTACCTCAAACCCGTCCCGGAGGCCGCGCCGGTGGCGAAGAACCATTTTGTGATAGTGGATTACGAGACCTGGGAGAACGGCGTGAAAGTGCCCGGCGGCGAAGTTAAAGGCGAGATCGTGGATCTCTCCACCCCGCAGACCATCGCCGGCCTGGCCGAGGCCGTGATCGGCGCCAAGAAAGGCGAGACCCGGGAGTTCACCGCCCCTTTCGGCGACAAGAAGGCCCTTTTTAAAGTGGTCGTCGTCGAGATAAAGGAAAAGGTGGTCCCCGAGCTGGACGAGAATTTCCTGAAGGAAGCGGGCGTAAAGACGGTGGAGGAATTAAAGTCCAACGTGCGCAAAATGCTCGAGCACAACGCGGCCGAAAAGACCGAGAAGGACCTGCTCGGCCAGATAGAGGACGCGCTGATAAAGAGCAACCCGTTCACCCTCCCCCCGACGCTGGTGAAGGAGGAGGCCCAGGAGCTGGTGGAACTTTATAAGAAGCGCCTCCCCCCCGACCAGAACATCGCCGACGACGCGCTGCTGGAGCGCCTGCGCCCGGTGGCCGAGCGCAACCTTTCCCTTACCTATATACTGCACCACATCGCCAAGAAGGAAAAGATAGAGGCGACCGACGCCGAGCTGGGCGCGGAGCTGGACAAGGTGCTGGCGCGCCTTAACACGGAAGACGAGAAAACGAAAGGCCGCGACCTTTTCGAGAAGCGCAGGGAATATATCAGGGCTTCCATGGTGGAGAACAAGACCATGGACCTGGTCAAGGGAAAAGCGGTGATCAAGGAAGAGAAGGCCCAGGCCTGAAGTTTTAGAACCGGGAGGAACTATGATAATACCTACAATTCTTGAAAAATGGAACCAGGGCTCGATGGTGTCCTACGACATCTTCTCGCGCCTGCTGAAAGACCGGATCATTTTCTTCGGCGATCCCGAGGGCGCGGTCTCCACGGCTTCGGCCAATACGGTGATAGCCCAGCTGCTGTATCTCGACGCCGAGGACCCGGATAAAGATATCAATCTTTACATCAACTCCCCCGGCGGCATGGTCACCGCGGGCCTCGCCGTGTACGACACGATGCAGTTCATCAAGGCCCCCATCTCCACCATCTGCATGGGCATGGCCATGAGCTTCGGCGCCGTGCTGCTGGCCGCCGGCTCCAAGGGCAAGCGCTACGCGCTGCCCAATGCCCGGATAATGATCCACCAGCCCCTCATTTTCGGCGGCGGCATTTCAGGTCAGGCCACCGACATCGAGATAGAGAGCCGCGAGATGCAGGAGAACAAGACCCGCCTTATCGAGATCCTGTCCAAGCACTGCGGCAAGTCTCCCGAAAAGATGCGCGCGGACATGGAAAGGAATTTTTACCTCTCCGCCTCCGAGGCCAAGGACTACGGCATCATCGACGGCGTACTGGATTTCAAAAAGAAATAATACGGGGCCTCTCCCCCTCGGTTGCTGCTGGAGATATTTTTACATGGAAGAAAAGACAACGATAGAGCCCGCTTATCCTTTGACGCTTCCGGCGATCGCCATACGCGACGTGGTGATGTTTCCCTACATGGCGCTGCCGCTTTCCGTGGACAGGCCGAAGTCGGTGGCCGCCATAGAGGCCGGACTCGCCGCCGGGAAATACATCCTGGCCCTGGCGCAGAAGAAGCCGGCGGTGAACGATCCCGCCGCGGAAGACCTGTATTCCTACGGGGTGATCAGCGCTATCTCCCAGTCGCTCAAGATGCCGGACGGCACGATGCGCGTCTTCCTGGAGGGCCGCAGGCGCGTGCGCGTCAACAAGATCGCGCTCGACGCCGCGGGCGTTTACCTTTCCGCGGAAGTGGAATATCCCGAGGAGACGCTGACGAAGGGCGCGGAGCTCTCCGCGCTGATACGGCACGCCGTAGAAGTGTACGAGGCTTACGTTAAGCTCAGCACCCGCATAACGCTGGACTCCACCGCCTTCCTGCAGCAGCAGGAAGACCCCGGCAAGCTCGCCGACACCATAGCCGCCAACTCCGTTTTCAGCCTGGCCGACCGCCAGGACGTGCTGGAGACCGAGGACGTCTCCGCCCGCCTGGAGAAACTGATAAAGTTCCTGGCCAAAGAAGTGGAGATCCTCGATATCGAGCAGAAGATCCACAGCCGCGTCAAGGGCCAGATAGAGAAATCGCAGAAAGAGTATTACCTCAACGAGCAGATGAAGGCGATACAGAAGGAGCTGCACCAGAAGGACGATTTCTCCAAGGAAATAGACGAGCTCAAAAAGCGGATAAAAGCCGCGAAGATGTCCAAGGAGGCGGAGGCCGCCGCCGAGAAGGAGCTGGTCCGCCTTTCCAAGATGATGCCTTTCTCGCCCGAGTCCACCGTCAGCCGCACCTACCTGGACTGGCTGACCGCGCTGCCGTGGAGCGTGGAGACTACGGACCAGATAGACCTTGCCGCCGCGCATAAGATCCTGGACGAAGACCATTTCGGGCTGAAGAAGCCCAAAGAACGCGTGCTGGAGTACCTGGCCGTCTGCAAGCTGACCGAGCAGCTCAAGGGCCCGATACTCTGCTTCGTGGGCCCCCCCGGCGTGGGCAAGACCTCCATCGCCCGCTCCATCGCCCGCTCCATGGGCCGCAAGTTCGTGCGCATGTCGCTGGGCGGCGTGCGCGACGAGAGCGAGATCCGCGGCCACCGCCGCACCTACGTGGCCTCCATGCCCGGCCGGCTGATGCAGAGCATGAAGAAGGCGGGCTCGCGCAATCCCGTTTTCCTGATGGACGAGATAGACAAGATGGGCACCGACTGGCGCGGCGACCCCGCCGCGGCGCTCCTCGAGGTGCTGGACCCGGAGCAGAACTCCGAGTTCATGGACCATTTCCTCGACGTGCCTTTCGACATCTCCAAGGTGATGTTCGTGGCCACCGCCAACACGCTGTGGGGCATCCCCGTCAGCCTGCGCGACCGCATGGAGATCATTGAGTTCACCGGCTATACGCACGACGAGAAGATACAGATAGCGCGAAAATTCCTCATCCCCAAGCAGCTGAAATTCCACGGCCTGAAAGAAGGCACCCTGAAGATAGACGACAAGGGCATCGACGCCGTCATCCGCGGCTATACCCGCGAGGCCGGCGTGCGCAACCTGGACCGGGAGTTCGCCTCCATGTGCCGCCGTGCCGCCCGCAAGATAGTCGAGGAGTCGCTCAAGCAGATAACGGTCTCCCCGGCGAACCTCTCCGACTTTCTCGGCGTTCCCAAGTTCCTCGCCACCGTGCCGTCCCGCAATTCAGTCGGCGTGGCTACCGGCCTGGCGTGGACGGAGAACGGCGGCGAGGTCCTTACCGTGGAAGCGATCGCTATCCCCGGCAAGGGCGCGCTTACGCTCACCGGCAAGCTCGGCGACGTGATGAAGGAATCCGCCCAGGCGGCCTTCTCCTACGTGCGCTCCCGCGAGCTGGCCGCGGAATCCTACGTCGGCAAGCACAACTTCCACGTGCACATCCCGGAGGGCGCCATCCCCAAGGACGGGCCTTCAGCCGGCATCACCATGGCCACGGCGCTGGCCAGCCTGTTCACCGGCCGGCCGGTGAAGGCCGACCTCTCCATGACGGGCGAGGTCACGCTCACCGGGCGGGTGCTGGCCATCGGCGGCCTGAAGGAAAAGGTCATCGCCTCTTTCCGCGACAATATCAAGACCGTCCTGTTCCCCGCGGCCAACAATAAGGACCTGGAAGAGATCCCCGCAGAGATAAAGGCCGGGATGCGCCTTCTGCCGGTAGAGAACATGGACGAAGTCCTGAGCCTGGCCCTCGAGCCCGCGAAGGCCGGCCGGGCTGTGAAAAAGGTCCGGTCCGGCAGATAAATCCCGGCCGGGCAGGACCGGCCGCGTCAAAGAGGTTTGTTCCATGAAAACTTCACTTAGCGGACGAAAGTTTTCCATAGGTATACTTTTGTCCGCCGCCGCCCTCTGCTTGCCCCCCGCCGTCCCCGCCTACGAGGATACGCTGACCACCGAGGATATCCAGGGCACCCTGGAGAACACCAAGCTTAACGAGATCTTCGAGCAGTACCTGGCCACGGTCCAGATGTTCGATCCGGAGAACGCCACCCGCATGGGCCTGCACGGCGCCGACTCCTACCTGACCTCCCGCACCCCGGAACGGGTCGGCAAGCACCTGGCCGCGCTCCGCAACCTGCGCACCAAGCTCCTGGCCGTCAATAAAGCCCCCATGTACCCGGCCCAGAAGGTGGACCACGAAGCGCTGAACCACATGATGGAGGTCGACATCTACGAGATGGAGAACCTCGACCGGCTCGGCAAGCGGCCCCAGTACTACCTGGAACCGCTTTTTCTCGTCTTCCAGATGATGAGCAAGGACTACGAGGATTACAACACCCGCGCCGCCAACGCGCTCTCCCGCCTGAAGTCCCTGCCCGCCGTGCTGGAGCAGGCCGAGAGGAACCTTTCCCGGCCGCCTGAGATCTGGACGCGCCAGGCCATAAAGCAGTCCAACGATTCCCTCAATAATATCTCCGATTTCGTCGCGGTTTTCCGCACCTACACCAGGTACGACCCCCTGCTAAAAACGCAGGTGGACGATACCATGGAGAAGGTCAAGGCGGCGCTCGTCAGGTACGCGGCTTTCCTGGAAAAGGACATCCTGCCGGTTTCCGACGGGGATTTCCGCTCCGGTTCCGCCGAGTACGGCTTTTACCTGGAGCGCCTGCACTCCCTGGATATGACGCCCGGCGCGGCCTATTCCCATTCCAAAGCGGCCTTCAAGACGGCGATGAAGGAGCTTGCTAAGGAAGCGCTGAGCGTCGACGCGCTGCTCGCCAGGGAAAAAGGCTGGAAAGGGGTGATGGAGAAGCTTCCCAAGGAGCACCCGCCGGCTACCGACGTGCTTAAAGTCTTCCAGGACGAGATGGACAGGGCCTACCAGCACTTCGACGAGCACAAGGTGGTGGAGTTCCCCCGCCAGCGCCTGCTGATAAAGCGCATGCCCGGGTTCATGGCGTCGGTGCTGCCTTACGTCTTCTACGCTCCTTCCTTCTCGCTGGACGATACCCGCATCTCCGAGCTTTTCGTGCTGCTTCCCCCCGACGGGACCCCGGAAGCGGCTAAAGAGAAAGTGCTGGCCGCCGGGTTCAATTATTCGCAGATAGAGCTGCTTACGGCCTACGCCATTATGCCGGGGCTGCACCTGCACAGCTTCCAGGCCTCTTCCAACCGTTCCCGCATCCGCCGCGCTTCGCATCAGCCGGTAGTTACCAACGGCTGGGCCTGCTACGCCGAGCTGCTGGCCGAGGAAATGGGCTTCTATTCTTCGTACTGGTCCCGCTTCCTGCGCTGCTACGTGCGCGCGCTGCGCTGCGCCCGCGCCTATGCCGATACGGCGCTGCATACCAGGAAATGGACCAAGACGGAAGCCGCGGAGTTCTTCCAGGAAAATCTTTTCATGACCAAGACGCAGGCGGACAACGAGGTGCTGAAGCTTTCCCACACGCCGACCGACGGCTTCTCGTACGTCTACGGGCTCGACAGGATACTTGAAATGCGCCGCTATTACGAGCGTACCGAGGCCAAATATTTCGACCTGCGCAAGTTCCACACGCTGTTCCTGAAGATGGGCGAGATCCCGATCGACAGGATACAGGAGGAAGTGAAGCGGCAGAAAGCGGAAGAGAAGAAAATAATCAGATGACCGGGCCGACCGTTTCCTTCCGCGGCGTGGAAAAGACCTACAGGCGCCCCCAGCTCCTGGGCGCCGTGTACCATACCGCGGTCAAAGAGCTCTCCTTCGAGATCCCCGCCGGCGAGGTTACCGGCTTGCTCGGCCTTAACGGGGCGGGCAAGACCACGATAATGAAGCTGATCACCGGCCTGCTGTTCCCCACCGCAGGCTCCGTAGAGATCTTCGGGCTCCCCCCCACCAGCCGGGCGGCAAAGGGGAGCGTGGGCTTCCTGCCAGAACTGCCGTATTTCTCTCCCCAGGAATCACCGGGGGCGGTGCTCGCCTATTACGGGCGCCTTTCGGGGCTTGGCGGGCCGGATCTGGCCGCGGGCGTAGAGGGCGCCCTCCGGCGCACCGGCCTCGAACCCCACGCCGGCAAGCGCATCTCCGAATTCTCCAAGGGCATGCTCCAGCGGCTCGGGCTCGCCCAGGCGCTGCTCCACAAGCCGCGGCTGCTGGTCCTCGACGAGCCGGTAAGCGGCCTGGACCCGCTGGCCATCCACGACATCCGCGGCCTGCTGGCCGCCCTTAACGCCGACGGCTGCACCATCTTTCTTTCTTCCCACAGCATCTCCGAAGTGGAGAAGCTGTGCTCCCGCGTGCTGATCATGGTCCGCGGCAGCCTCGCCCGCACGGTGACGCGCGCGGAATGGGAAGCCGCGCCCGGGGGCCTTGAAGCCATTTTCGTGGAGACGGTGAAATGAAAAATACCCTGTACGCGGCCGCCGCGGTCGCCTCCAACTCCTTCAGGGAAAGCGTGCGCAACCGCTTCTTCACCCTCTTCGCCGTGTTCGCTTTTACTTCCATCTACGCCTCCGTGCTCGCCGGGGTAATGGCGGTGGACCAGGAAGGCCGGGTGCTGGCGGACATGGGCCTGGCCCTCATCGAGCTTACGGCCCTGGCTTACGCGCTGTTCTCCGCTTCCTCCTCGCTGCTCAAGGAGGCGGAAACCAAGACTATCTACCTGGTATTCTCCCGGCCGGTACCGCGCTGGAGCTACCTGGCCGGGAAACTGGCCGGCGTGCTGCTCACTTCCGCATTCATGCTCGCGGTCATGGGGCTGATGCACCTGCTCCTGCTGTCCTTCAGGGGGTTCGGCGTCCCGCCCTTCTACGCCTGGGCGCTGGGCGGCTCCTTCCTGAAACTGGCGGTGATAACCTCTTTCGCTTTTTTCGTCTCCCTGTTCTCAACTTCCCCGGTCTCCACGCTGGTCATCTCCGGCATCCTGTGGACCCTGGGGCATTTCGTGCCGGAAACGCGGTTCCTGGCGGACCAGGCGGGCGGCCTTAAGGGCACCGCTCTTAACGCTGCCGTATGGCTGATCCCGAACCTGCAGCTTTTCAACGCCCGGGATGTTTCGGGCTCCGCCTGCGTGCTGGGCGCCCCGGCCTTCGTTTCCGCAGCCGCCTGGGTCGGCGGCTCATACCTGGCCGCGCTATGGCTGCTGCGGCGCAAGGAATTCTGATGGAAAAGCGAGCCGGCCTATTCCTGCTGCTCGCGGCGCTCCTGGCCTGGGGCGCCGGCTCTTCGGCCGCCTTCCGGGGGTACCGCACGCAGTTCCCTCCTCCCGGCGAGATCAAGCAAGCAGGCGGCGGGGCCCCGGCGGATATGTTCGCGCTGGCTTTTGGCGCGCGGCGGCTCTTCGCCGACCTGTGGTTCGTGCGCCTGATGCAGTATTACGGCACCCGGGAACTATCGGACGACGAGGAACAAGAGGAGCTGGAAAGCCACGGGAAGCCGGGACATCACTGCCACCATGGCGCCGATTTCGGCAAGGGCAGGTATCCCGACTTCCTGCCCATGTCCCTGCATATCCTCCAGCTTGACCCCGGTTTTACCGCGGCCTGCCTTTACAGCGCGGCCTCCCTCGCTTTCAACCTGGAGCGCCCGGACGAAGCCGAAGCCGTGCTGAATTACGGGCTGAGATATTCCCCGAAGGAATGGAAATACCTTTCCGTGCTGGCGGCTATAGGGTATACAAAAGCGAAGGACCCGAACGCGGTGGCTTCGGCCATAGCCCCGATGCTGAAGGACCCGGACTGCCCCGTGATGCTCAAGCAGCTCGCCGCTTTCCTGAACAAGCGCGCCGGCAATTACGCCGCGGCCGCGGCCATCTACGCGGACATCCTGGTGACGACGAAGGACCCTGCCTATCTGCGCAACGCGGCGCGGGAGCTGGAAAAACTTAAAGGGAGAACCTCAAAAAGGTGAACATCCTCAACATCTGCGACAGCGAGGACTGGGACATCGTCTCCTACCAGGCCCTTCATACGGCCGCCCGCTTCCTTAAGACGGGGCATAACGCCGCCGTCCTGTGCAACAAGAAGAGCCGGCTCTACGAGGAATGCCAGAAGCTGAAGATCAACGCGCGCCCGATAACCCTCGGCGTAAAATTCGGTTTTTTCGAGACGGAAGGCTGGGACATCGTCCATTTCTACAACCCCTCCGCGCTAAACCCGCTGGCGCTTAAGAAAGCCCGGGCTTCGTCGAAGATCTTCGTGACGCAGATGAAGCTGGGCGGCCAGCGCGCGTTCGAAAAGCTGGCCGGCCTGGAACCGTATATCGACCGCTACGTGGCCGCCTGCAATTCCGTCCAGGAGGAGTTCTATAAGTTCGGCGTGAACCAGCGCAAGGTCTTCATGGTCCCCCCCGCCATAAACACCGGCCGCTGGGAAAGCGCCATGCTGATAAAGCCGGCCATGTTCCTCAAGCGCCCCTACCGGGTCGGGACCGTCAGCATGGACCCCACTTTCAAGGAGCAGGAACTTTTCCTGCTTATGGCCAAAGAGGTGCTGGCGGTGCAGCCCAATACCAATTTCCTCCTTGTGGGGCAGAAGGACGAGCGCATCCGCGACCTGGCCCGCAAACTGGACATCAGCCACAAGGTGGACGTGCTGTGGGAGCGCAACGATATGCCGGAAGTGATGGCGATGATGCACATTTACGCGAAGACCGCCGCCCGGGAGGGCATGTCCCTGTCGCTGATCGAGGCTCAGGCGTCGGGAGTAGCCTGCGTGATACCGCGCCTGCGCGGGCTGAGCGATTTTACCATCAACGAGCGCAGCGGGCTGATAGTCGAGCCCGGTGACGTGCTCTCCTATACCCGGGCCGTGGTGCACCTCATCAACAACCCGCCTATCTGCCACACGATGTCGAAGACGGCCTTCGACTATGTTCACAACAACATGTCGCTGCCGGTGGTCTGCAATATCCTGATGGGGTTATACGAGGACGCCCTGGGTTAAAGCCCCGGGGTCAGAATTCGCTCCAGAACCTGCCTTTCTCATCCGCATGCGAGCAGTCTATGTACAGCAGCCCGAACTGGGGATCGGCCGGGGCGTTCACGTACGTCCAGCCGCCGGTGTCCTTTATGGTGAACGAGCTTACGGGCCTGACTTTTGCGGACTTGAAATGCCCGTACAGCTTGAGGTCGGGCACTCCCTCCAGCTTTCCCGAGGTGATGACTTCGGAGAAGGAAGCGGGGAAGTTCTTGTGCTCCACGCGGTAAAAAGCGAGCGCGAGGCGTACCCCTGAGAGCTTGCGCACCACTTCCGCGGCAGGCATGGACGTCCGCAGGTACGCCGTTCCCGCGGCGGCCAGCGCGGCCAGCAGGAAGGCCGAGATCATCCGTATCCTCATATGGGAATATTACCAAAATAAACGCCGGCGCGGAATTTTGTAGAATAATTGTGCGGTCGTTCCCGCGCATTATTCTAGTCTCCGAGGATTAACTTTATGAAAATATTGTGCCTTAACTGCGGAAGCTCATCCGTCAAGTATTCTCTTTTCGACTGGAAGGCCAAAAGCCCCCTCGCCTCCGGCGTTGTGGAGCGCGTCGGCATAGGCGGGGCTTTCGTCAGCCATGAGACCCCCGGCAACGAAAAAGTCGTGGTTAACCAGGATTGTCCCACGCACAAGGACGCCATAAAGCTGGTCATCGACACGCTGACGCACAAGGAGCACGGCGTGCTGGAGAGCCTCACCGCCATCACCGCCGTCGGCCACCGCGTGGTCCACGGCGGCGAGAAGTTCGTGAAATCCGTCATCATCGACGACAAAGTAGTAGAGACTTTCCGCGAGCTGGCCTCGCTGGCCCCGTTGCATAACCCGCCGAACATCCAGGGCATAGAGGCCGCCCGCGCGCTGATGCCCTCCATCCCGCACATGGCCATCATGGACACGGCCTGGCACCAGACCATGCCTGAGTCCTCCTATATGTACGCCCTGCCCCGCGAGTGGTACGAGAAGTACGCCATACGGCGCTACGGCTTCCACGGCACCTCGTTCCTGTACAACGCTAAACGCGCCGCCGTGCTGCTGGGTAAAGACCCCTTCAAGACCAACCTCGTCATCTGCCATATCGGCAACGGCGCCTCGGTCAACGCGGTCCGCAACGGCCTTTCCTACGACACCAGCATGGGTTTCACACCCCTCGAGGGCCTGGTGATGGGCACCCGCGCCGGAGATCACGACCCGGCCATCCCGCTCTACGTGATGGCCCGCGAGAGCCTCAACCCGGGCGAGATGGACGCCATCCTCAATAAGAAATCCGGCAAGCTCGCCATCACCGGCAAGTTCAGCGACGCGCGCGACGTGGAAATGTCCGCCGAGCAGGGCGACAAGCGCGCCCAGCTGGCGCTGGACATGGAAGCCAACCGCATAAAGAAATATATCGGCGCTTACGCGGCCGAGGTGGGCGGCATCGACGCGGTGGTCTTCACCGCCGGCGTCGGCGAGATGGGCCCCCTGACCCGCGCCGGCGCGCTCACCGGGCTGGAGTTCATGGGCATAAAACTGGACACGGAGAAGAACGATATTTCCAAGACCCGCAACGCTGAGACCGAGATCTCGAGCAAAACTTCCAAGGTGAAGGTGTTCGTGATCCCCACCGACGAGGAGATGGTCTTCGTGGAGGACGTGGCGGGCCTGATGAACGGCAGCTACGACATCCATACGCGCTTCGACTACACCTTCCAGCACCCGGCTTACCGCAACAAACTGCGCGACGACGCTTTCGCCAAACAGTGCGCTAAGAAACCGGCCCTGCTGAAAGTGGCGGTCCCCCCGCCCGCGGAGATTAAGAGCTGAGCCCTGCGCCGGCTCCGGGGATGTCAAGACGGGCTGGCGGCGCGGAAGACCTGTGGAGGATTTAAGGAACCGGCCGCTTCCCTGGCCCAGGCGGCGACCAGGTTATAAGAGCTTTTCTTACCGTGGTCCGCTGTTTCACTTTGCCGCCCCTGGTCCTTTTCCTGAGCAGCTCCGAGACCCAGGCTTCCTTCAGGACAGCCCCGTTTACTTTCATATTCAGCGCTATGTCGCGCAGGGTTTCCGCCGGCGCGGCGCTTTTCGTCCAGCTGTCGGTTATGAACTTCACCCGCGGCGTGCGGCCGAGTTCTTTGAGAATTTTCAGGACGGGCCCGGCGCCCTCCGGCGCCCTGTACTTCAGCCCGTGCCCCGAGTAAACCTTTTCCAGCAGCGGGTTGCGGCGCACCCCGGCCCAGCCTATATAGACGCACCGCTCCCAGGCGGCCGCCTCCATCTTCAGCACGTCGGCGCGGTCCTTGATGGCCATGGTCATGGAGGCAAGGGCTATGTCGAATTTCCCTTTCACCCGGGCCGCGGGTAATTTCCCCCAGGCGGCGGCCAGGCAGCGCGCGTTCTTGATGCCGGAGGCTTTCTGCTGCGCCCTGAAGACGCGCAGCATAGCGGGAGAGGAATCCACTCCGGTTACCTTCCCCGCTCCCCGCGCCAGCGCGAGCGCATAGACGCCCGTGCCGCAGCCTATATCCAGGATATCCCTGCCGCGGAACTCAGCGCCCATTTTTCCCAGCAGGCGCAGGATGCGCCGCGTTTTGGAAAGAGTGGAGCGTTCGAACGGCAGGGGATAGTTCCGGGCCCTGCCGTCCCAGAACAGCTTTTGATTTGCGGGGGTGGCTTTCATGGACGTGTGCTGAATGTAGCTTTATTATATCTAAAAATAGCCGCCCGGCCTTGTCTTTTACCGGCTCAAATTTGTTAGAATTCTTTAATAGAAGCCGGCCGGAAGGCGGCACATTTTCAGGAGCGGAAAAGGGGCAGGGTGAAAAAGATCTATTTCCTCATCGTGTGTCTGGCAGCATGCACCGCCTGCGCCCGCCCTACATCCGACACCTCCAAAACCATAGTGGTCTGGGAACAGGAAGACGCCCAGGTCGCCCCCTACATCGACTCCGTTTTTGAAGCCTTCAAAAAACTCCCCGAGAACGCGGGGATAGAGATAGTCCGCACCCATTACCAGACCGAGGACCTGCGCCAGCAGTTCCAGGCCGCCTCCCTGGCCGGCGTCCCGCCGGACCTGCTGCTTGGCCCTTCCGACACCGCCGGGCTTTACGCGATCTCCGGTTTCATCGTCCCGGTGGAGAAGCTCTTCGATTTTTCCCGCTTCAACAAGCCGGTGGTGGAGGCCATCACCCTGGACGGGCACCAGTGGGGCGTGCCGGTTTCCAACGGCAACCACCTGATGATGTTCTACAATAAGAAGTTCGTCAAATCCCCCCCGAAGTCTACCGACGAGCTTTTCTCCTTCTGCGCGGGCCCGGCCAAAACGCTGAAGCTCGACCGCTGCATAGCCTTCGATATGGGCGAGCCTTTCTGGCTGATGCCCTGGCTCGGCGCTTTCGGCGGCTGGCCGATGGACGGCAAGACCCCGCAGCTGGATTCCAAGCCGATGCGCGACACGCTCAATTTCTACCTGGACCTGAAATACGAAAAGAAGTACGTGCCGATGGAATGCGATTACAACTGCATGGACTCGCTATTTAAGGAAGGCAAGGCGGCGTTCATCATAAACGGCGACTGGGCTATCTCCGGCTACCAGAAACATTTCAAACAGGATTTCGGCCTGTGCGTGATCCCCAAGCTTTCCTCCACCGGGCGCTGGCCCTCCCCGATGGTCAGCGGCAAATATTTCATGCTCAGCGCCGGCGCCAAGCCGGAGAAGATGGCGATGATTAAGCGCCTGCTCGAATTTTACACCTCGAAAGAGAACCAGGTGAAACAGTACCAGACGCTTACGCGCCTGCCCGCCCTGACCGCCGCCGGCGCGGCCAAAGAGATAACCTCCGACGAGGTTTCGCGCATCTCCCTGGACCAGATCCTTAAAGGCAGGCCGATGCCTATGGCCACCGAAATGCGCGCCGTCTGGGATTCCGCCCGGAACTACATGGGGCTGGCCACCACGAAGAAGCTGCCGGTGGATGAAGCCATCCGCAAGATGCAGGATAACACCGTAAAAAAAATAGAAGAGATGAACCGGTAAATGGAAATCCTTAAATCTATACAAGAAGTGGTCTGGTTCATATTGCTGATCTCGCTCGGCGTGGGCGCGCTCGAGGGCTATTTCTATTACCACTTCCAGTATTACGACCGGAAGTGGTTCTTTCCCGCCGCGCTGGCCGTCATGCCGGCCCTGGCGCTGGCGGTCTTCGGGCAGTTGCTCGGCGGCTATACCTTCCAGCTCTGGGTATATTTCCTCCTGGCCGAAGCCGCCATCGCGGCCGCCTTCCGCTACCTCGTGCAGGGCCGCCATACCGTGCCTTACCTGCTGCTGGCCCCCGCCTTCGTCGGCCTGGCCCTGCTGCTGGTGTACCCGTTCGTCTTCGAGATCTACCTTTCCTTCCACGACCTGAAACTGACCACGATAATGATGTGGAAGAACACCGGCCGCCTGCCTTTCGTAGGGATAGACCAGTACATCAAGGTCTTCACCACTTCCCCCCTGTCCGAGGTCTCGTTCTGGGCGCTGCTGGGCCGCACGCTCCTGTGGACCTTCACCAACGTCTTCTTCCACGTGGCCGGCGGTTTCGCGCTGGCGCTGCTGCTTAACAATAACATCCGCTGGAAAGGGGTGTACCGCACGCTGCTGGTGATCCCGTGGGCCATGCCGCAGGTGGTGGCGGTGCTGGCCATGCGCGGCGAATTCCATTCCCAGAACGGCTTCGTTAATATCGTCCTGACCAAACTTACAGAGGCCATGCCTTTCCTTACGCAGCTCGGCATCGGCCCGGTGCAGTGGCTCTCCGACTACCCGCTGGTCACCTGCACGCTGATAAACATCTGGCTGGGCATCCCGTTCATGATGGTGGTGATCCTGGGCGGCCTGCAGTCCATCTCCAGCTCCTATTACGACGCGGCCGACATCGACGGCGCCTCTTACCTGCAGAAGCTGCGCTTCATCACCGTGCCGCTTATCCGCCCGGTGATGATGCCCGCCGTGACGCTGGGCACCGTCTGGACCTTCAATAACATCAACGTGATCTACCTGGTGACCGGGCAGTCGGGCGGCACCGAACAGGCCGACATCCTGGTGTCCGCCCTCTACAAGGCGGCCTTCACCTACAACCGCTACAGCTATTCCGCGGCCTTCGCCATCGTGGTCTTCGCCCTGCTGTTCTTCATCTCGGTCACGTACCTGCACGGGTTCGACGCGGCCAAGGAGGACAGGTAAATTATGAACAAAGAACGCCTGTCCATCGAAAGGAAGAAGCAGCTGAAATTCTTCCTCATCCACGCGGTGATCATAATCAGCGCGGCCATCTGCGTCTACCCGCTGCTGCGCATCTTCTCCATCTCGCTGCGCCCCGGCGATAAGCTTTTCTCCACCGATCTTTCCCTGGTCCCGGCGGGCGCCACCTTTACCGCCTATGCCAGCCTCCTCAAGGACACGATGTTCCTGCGCTGGCTGTGGAACTCGCTCATCATAACCCTGGCCACCTCCTTTATAGGCGTGTCGCTGGCCTCCACGGCGGCCTACGCGTTCTCCCGTTTCCGTTTCCCCGGCAAGAAGGCCGGGCTGATCCTGCTGCTTTCCAGCCAGATGATCCCAGCCGGCATGCTCATCCTGCCGCTGTTTTTGATGATCATGAAGCTCAACCTGATGAACACCTACCTGGGCATGATCATCGCCTATTCGGTGTCGTCGCTGCCGTTCAGCATCTGGATCCTCAAGGGCTACTACGACACTATCCCCCGCTCCCTCGAAGAGGCCGCGCTTGTCGACGGCACCAGCCAGGTGGGCGCCTTCTGGCGCATCATCCTGCCGCTGTCCACGCCGGCGCTCAGTATCGCTTTCCTGTTCAATTTCACCACCGCCTGGAACGAATACCTGGTAGCGCGCGTGGTGCTCTTCAGCGCGAAGCAGTATACCTGGACGCTCGGCCTGTTCGAGCTGCAGGGACAGTACATCACTCAGTGGGGCATGTTCGCCGCCGGTTCCATGCTGGTGACGATCCCCGTGCTCTGCGTATTCCTCTATTCGTCCAAATGGCTCATCTCGGGGCTGACGCTGGGCAGCGTGAAAGGATAATCTATGGCTTCGGTAGAATTTAAAGGCATCGTAAAAAAATTCAACGACAACACCGTGCTCAACGGCGTGGACGTCGACATCAAGGACCACGAGTTCGTCGTGATCGTCGGCCCTTCCGGCTGCGGCAAGACCACGCTGCTGCGCATGCTGGCCGGCCTGGAGGACGTGACCGGCGGCGACATCCTGATAGACGGCCTGCGCGTGAACGAGCTGCATCCCTCCAAGCGCCAGATCGCCATGGTCTTCCAGGATTACGCTCTGTACCCGCACATGACGGTGGAGCAGAACATGAGTTTCGCGCTGCGCCTCCGGAAGACCGACAAGGCCGAGATCGACGCGCGCGTGGAAGAGGCCGCGACGATCCTGCAGCTCAAGAGCTTCCTCGCGCGCATGCCCAAGCAGCTTTCCGGCGGCCAGCGCCAGCGCGTGGCCATAGGCCGCGCCATCGTGCGCAAGCCCAAGGTGTTCCTGTTCGACGAGCCCCTCTCCAACCTGGACGCCAAGCTGCGCGAGGAGATGCGCGTGGAGATAGCCAAGCTCTACCAGCGCCTGAACGCCACTATAATTTACGTCACGCACGACCAGGTGGAGGCCATGACGCTGGCGGGCCGCATCGTCATCATGAACAAGGGCATAGTGCAGCAGGTGGGCTCCCCCATCGAGGTGTACCGCAAGCCCGCCAACCTCTTCGTGGCCGGCTTCATCGGCAGCCCCACGATGAACTTCATGCACGGCAAGCTTTCCCTCGAAGGCGACAAAGTGATGTTCACAAGCCCCGACATAAAACTTTCCATCCCCCCCTACCTGCTGCCGGCTAACAAGGTCCGCGACGGCCAGGAAGTGGCGGTGGGCGTGCGCCCCGATGACGTGGTAGTGGGCCGCGAGGCCGGCGAGAAGTGCTCAGACAAGATAGAGGGCGTGCTGGAGGTCTGCGAGCTGCTGGGCCACCGCGAGAACCTCTATATCAAGGTCGGCGGACAGCGCCTGCTCGCCACCGTGGAAGCTTTCTTCGACCGCAGCCCGGGCAGCGGCGTGCAGCTCTGCTTCAACTATAAGAACATGCACGTCTTCGACAAGGCCACCGAGAACCGCATCAGCGAATAGGGTTGACTATCGTCGTCTTGGCCGTCTGGCGCGCATAGCGCTTTTATACGGTACCCGGCATAGCCTTGAGCGGCGGCCGGAGTTTAGGTATAATTTACTTGCTGATTTCGGAACTATCTTTACGGAGGTTTTAACATGAAAGCTACAATAGACACCGCTTCCTGCATCGGCTGCGGCCTTTGCGCCAATGATTGCCCCGAAGTGTTCGAGATGAACGCCGACAAGGCCGTTTCGAAGGGCGCGGTTCCCGCCGGCAAAGAGGACGCCTGCAAGACCGCCGCCGCCAACTGCCCCGTGCAGTGCATTAAGTGCGAATAAAATAGCTAAGCCGTCCCCCTTGGGACGCACAGGCCCGCCTGGGTTTCTTAAAAAGGAATTCAGGCGGGCTTTTTATTTGGGACGGGCTTTATGAACGAAGAACGCGCTAGGGACATGACGGAAGGACGCAACGACGCCTGCGATTTTGCCGTGGATATCGGGCTGTATTCCAATATCTTCCTGGCGCTGCTCAAGACCACAGTCGGCATCGTCGGCCACAGCGCGGCCCTGCTGGCCGACGGCATCAATTCCACCTCGGATTTCATCTATTACATCGCGGTCAAGATCTTCGTGAAGCTCTCGCGCCAGCCGGCGGACGACGAGCACCCCTACGGCCACGCCCAGTTCGAGACCATAGCGGCCCTGGTGGTGGGCGCCTTCATCATCACCACCGGCGTGGCCATCTTCTGGGATTCCGCCGACCGCGGCTGGCACCTGTACAAGGGCCTGGCGGAGGCCAACAGGATCTCCATCTACGCGCTCTGGACCGCGCTGTTCACGATAGCGCTCAAGATCGGCCTGGCCATTAAGACGCGCAGCATCGGCAGGTCCACCGGCAACCCGGTGATAGCGGCGCTGGCCAAGGACCATGTCAACGATATCATGGCTTCAGCTTCGGCGGCGGTCGGCATAATCCTGGCGCTGGCCGGGTACGCCTGGGTGGACCCGCTGGCCGGCGCCGTAGTGGCCTTGTTCATCCTCAAGACCGGCGTCGGCATCCTCAAAGAGGCGGCCATGGAGCTGATGGACACCGTGCCCGGCAAAGAACTGGACGCGCAGATCCGCGAGGCGCTGGCCGGCGTGGAGGGCGTGCTGAAGGTGGAAGAGGTCCACGCGCACCGCTTCGGCCCGCATTTCATGGTCAATATAAAGTTCTGCGTGGACGGCGACCTCGCCGTCAGCATGGGGGACCGGATAGCCACCCGCGCGGAAAAGACGCTCTACGACAAGTTCCATCACATCCGCAAGATCTACACCCACTACCACCCGGAAAATCGCTAGCGCCGGCAACGCCCGCCCATGAAAAAGCCCGCGAGCGCGGGCTTTTTCGTTGTAAGAGGCGGATACCCCGTGCTTAGGCCCTTTTAAGCTCTTCCTTGTACTTGAGCAGGGGGATCAGGAGCATGCCCGGCAGGGTGGCCAGGCAGACTATAATGAAGAACTTGGGGTAGCCCGCCACGGCCTGCAGCTTGCCGCTGATGAAGCCCGGCAGCATCATGCCGAGCGCCATGATTCCGGTGGAAATGGCGAAGTGGGCTGTCTTGTAGCGCTCGCCGGTAAGCTGCATCATGTAGAACATGAAGGCCGTGGTGCCGAGGCCGTAGCCGAACTGTTCCACCGCCACCAGGCCGTACACGAAGGTGGGCGGCAGGTCCGTATGGAAGGACATGTAGACGTAGACCAGATCCGGCGCGTTAAGGGCCAGCGCGAGCGGCCAGATGCAGCGCCGCAAGCCGAACTTAGAGATAAGCCAGCCGCCCAGCAGTCCCCCTATAATAAGGCAGATCAGGCCGATGGTGCCGTAGGCTACGCCCACCTGGGTGGTGGTAAAGGCCATACCGCCCGCCTCCGCCTTGTCCAGCAGGAACGGCGCCGCCAGCTTCAGCAGCATGGCCTCGCCGAAGCGGTAAAGCAGGATAAAGGCCACGCCCAGGCCGACGCCCTCCATTTTGAAATAGGCGGCGAAGATCTGGCCGAACTCGGAGAGCTGCCCGGCCTTGGCCTCGTCGGGCCTGTCCACTGCGGGGTAGGGCAGGAACACCTTGTGGTAGACGGCCAGCAGGCCCATGACGGCGGCGGCGAGGAGCAGCACCACCGTCCAGCTGTTCTGGATATTGCCGGTAGCGCTCTCAATCCTGCCTGCGAGCATGACCAGCACGCCGGAGCTGAACAGCATGGCGAGCCGGTAGCAGAAGGCCCTGATGCCCACGAAGAAGGCCTGCTTCTTGTCGTCCATGGACAGCATATAGAAGCCGTCCACGGCGATGTCGTGCGTGGCCGAGAGGAAAGCCACCCCCATGAAGCAGATCATGGAGACGTACAGGAAGTGAGGGGTCTTGAGCGAGAGGGCGGCGAAGGCGATGGCGGCGGTCATGAGCGCCTGGGTGGCTATTATCCAGGAACGCTTGGTGGCGTACATGTCGATGAGGGGGCCCCAGAGCATCTTTATGACCCAAGGCAGGTACAGCCAGCTGGTCCAGAAAGCGATGAGCGTGTTGGAGACGCCCATCTTCTTGTAGACGATGACGGCCAGGGCGTTGACTATCATGTAGGGCAGGCCCTCGGCGAAATAAGTGGTGGGCACGTAGGCCCAGGGGCTGCGATTTTCGGCTTTAGCTATCATGTTGTCTCCTGTTGAATTCTTGCATCAAAAATATAGCGACAATGTCGTTTCCAGTGCAAACGGCGACAATTCAGCTTCCCATACGCTACTTGTCTGCGTGGGGTTTGTCCCGTCATCCAGAATAACTTTTTGTACTACGGTTCTTCTTAGCAGACTATAGCTGCCGAATATTCCAAAACCAATGCGCTCCTGGGGTTTCCATTCGAGACCGGTTCGTAATATGGGGGCGAGATAGCTAAGTGGTTCTGAGGTGTATTGGACAGAGACATTCCAATACCCATTGGTTCTACCCGTCGTTGTTGGCATAGTCGCTAGTACATTTAGAGCACCAGCTCCTATATGAAAGCGGAACACTTGCGAGATGGCGAAAATGCGGTTGACGGTTAGCTGAATGGCATACCCGCTAAGTGCGACCAGAGGAGGCTGTTTTGAGTCGACTGATGTGGCATTTAATATTGTATATACACGTCCGCCACTAAGTTTGAACCTGGAGTACGAGGCTTCTATCATGTAGTCATCTGCCGGCCAGTATCGCAACCCCCACCCGGTGGAAATGCTATGGGCGTCAGGGTTGCTTGGGACTACACTAGCGGAGTTGTATGTAACGGTGGGTGAATTCCTAGTGGTTACGAAACCATAATTGCCTGTTACAAAGGCGCCGATAGCCTGAGATTTCGGGACAAGGACCAGGTATGGCGCTGCGTCTTTGTTAAAGGTTTCTGCCGGAACTTCTACGACCTCAGAGGCTATAATCTCAGCTGTCTTAGAATCCACAAGTTTTGCGACTATCTGGTAGGATTTCCCCAGTTTAACAACATTCCCTAGTACTAGCAGCCGGGCGCCGAGTATCTGCCCCACACCGGACGCGGTCTTCGCGTCTAATGCTCCGGATAATCCAAGGCGCTGTTCTCTAAGTACGGCTGAAAGCTGGGTTCTTTCCGTGACCTGCAGTGTCTTCTGTGCCAGGATGTGATGGGTAAGCAGTTCAGTGACCGCGAAGTTGGCCTTTTTCCTGGAGAGTTCTTTGTCTGCTTCGAACTGGAATATCGCAACGGTTGCGGAGCTGAGCCCGAGGGCGGCGGCGGAATCGGAGAACTTCTTCGCTGTTTTGGCCACTTGGACCGTCAAAGAGGCGGCTGAAGAGGTGCCCGTATAGAACAGGCAAACGGCGGATAACAACAGTGATCTCGTGCGGCGCATAATTTCCCCAGTCCCCTCGCCTGCGGCTGCGTTCTTCCGGGTGCCCGATTTTGTATTAACCCGCACCCTGCGCAGGCAGGATGCGGGTTAATGGTTTCCGGGTTTACGGTTATCGCGTTTACTTGTTTATGTGTACCACTTTGGCCGGCGGGAAGCCGTTGAACCAGGTGGACGAGGCGTGGCTGTACGCGCCCATGTTGGGGCTGTACATCAGCTCGCCCAGCTGCAGGTCCGTCGGCAGGTTCTCGGACATCGAGATCACGTCGAGCGCGTCGCAGGTGGGGCCGAACACGCCGCAGATCTCCGGCTTCTTGCCCTTGCGGAAAGGGAAGAGGTGGCAGTGCTGGTGGTCGAAGATGATGCCGGAGAAGGTGTGATATACGCCGTCGTTGACGTAGTAGCAGGTCTTTCCGTCGCGCACCGTCTTGCCGTTTATGCGCACCACCGAGGTGCCGGCGGTCGCTATCATGAAGCGGCCCGGCTCGGCCAGGATCTCTATCTTCGGGTCCGGGAACAGGCGCTCTATCTCGGCGTTGATCTTCTTGGCCAGCTCCTGGAAAGGCTTCACGGTGGCGTCGTACGGGGCCGGGAAGCCGCCGCCGATGTCGAGCAGGTTCATCTTGTCGTAGCCGCGCTCTTTGGCTTCCTTGAAGATGTCCGCGGCCAGGTTGATGGCCTGCACGAAGTTCTCGAAGTTGGTGGTCTGGCTGCCCACGTGGAAGCTGAGGCCTTCGACGCCGAGGCCCTGCCTGACGGCCTCGAGGATGAGGTCCACGGCTTCGCCGGGGGACGCGCCGAACTTGGAGGACAGCTCCACCACGGCGCCGGTGTTGGGCACCCTGATGCGCAGGCACAGGCCGGCATGCGGGGCGTACTTCTTTATCTTCTTGATCTCCTCGAGGTTGTCGAAAGTGACCAGCGGGCGGTACTTGTCCAGCTGCGTGAGGGTTTCGTTGGGCTTTATCGGATTGGCGTAGATGATCTTGTCCCAGATCCAGTCCTGGCGCTTCTTGTCCGGCATATTCTTGATGTTCTCGTGGACTATCATGAACTCCGGCATGGAGGCCACGTCGAAGCTGGCGCCCGCCTTGTAGAGCGTGCGCACGATCTCCGGCATGGGCTCGGCCTTCACCGCGTAGTAGGCCTGCACGCGCGGCAGGTATTTCTTGAACTGCGCGTAGTTCTTGCGTATCTCGTCGTGGTCCATGATGAAGAGCGGCGTGCCGTGCTTCTTCGCTAGGTCCTGCATCTGTTTTTTCGTTATCATATGCCTTGTCTGGTGTTCCTCCGGTTTCCCGTTAATGTTATTTCCGAATTCCAATTAGTCCGAGTCCGTGATCAGGAAGTTCTTGAACTGCCACGGGTCCTTCTTGTCGATGTAGGGGTTGTTGTACCCCTTGAAGGCGTTGGTGTAATGCTTCAGCGGGGTCCAGTCGGACTTCGCCGAATGCAGCTTGCCGATCCAGGGCTTGGCTATCTTGAGGATGTAGTCGTGCGGCAGGTCCTCGGGCACGTTAAAGCCCTTTTCCGGGTTCTCTATCATCCACATGGCCGCGGAGAGCACGCCGATGGCTACCTGGATGGTGGTGGCGTTCTGGTGAGGGATCAGCTTGCGCGATTCTTCTATGCCCAGGATCGTGCCGGTCCACCAGGCGTTGTATTCGTGGCCCATCAGCAGTGTGCCGAGGGTATCGTAGCCGCTGATGATCTCGTCGCCGAGGATGCGCAGCTTGGGCTGCAGCGCGTAGTCGTAGCCGCGCAGCTCGTTGAGGGAAGCTATCGCCGAATCAGACGGGCAGTAGGCGTAATGCACGGTGGGGCGGTACACGGCCTTGCCTTTCTTCCAGACCGTCAGCCTGTCGGAGAGGGTGAAGGCCTCGCCGTGGCGGACCAGCATGCCGTGGATGCAGTAGTCGGGTACCCAGGTGGAGATCCAGGTGTTCATGCCCATGCGGGCCAGGCAGATCTGGTTCTTGGGGCCGGTCTTGTGCTGGCAGGCCATCGGGGGCAGGGTCTTCTCATGCGTGCCCCAGCCCAGTTCGGCCGGCGCCACGCCTTCCTCGCGGAAGCCCTCAACGCTCCAGGTGTTGACGAATTCGTTCACCTGTTTGGGCTTGTTGGTTATCTGCGTGTCGCGCTCGCTGACATGTATCACTTTCACGCCGATCTCTTTGGCGAGCTCGTTGAAGGTCTGATCGTTTATCAGCTGGCGCAGCTTTTCAGCCCTGGCGCCTTTGGCTTTCCTGTCGGCTATCAGGCTGTTGGCGATGTCGATCAGGCCTTTCTTGGCGAAATGGGAGATCAGGCCGGGGTTGGCGCCGTGCTCGATGACGGCCGTCGGGCCGGGGGTCTTCCACTTGGCGATCATCTTGCGCAAGGCCATGTGCCTGACGTAGAGGGTGCGCTCCGTCGGGTGTTTGTCGACGGCGCCCTTGTAGGGATCCCACAGCTCGGTGGAGGTGTTGATATAGAGCACGCCGCGGTCGTGGCACCACTGCAGGATCTCGCACGCGTCGATGTTCCAGGCCAGGTCTATGAGTAAATCGCCGGCGGAAAGATACTTGGCCAGCAGCGGCCCCATGTTCTGTTTGGTGACCTGCTGCCGCACGAACTTGACGCCTTTGGCCAGCATGGGTTTGAGCGCTTCGCGCTTATCCTCGAAATCCATCACCGTGATGTTCCTGGCCGGAACCTTTAAAAGCTTAAAAAGCATGGGCAGGGCGCACTGCGCCACCGAGCCGTAACCGATAAAGAGTATGCGTTTGTTGAAGTCGATCATTTGCCTTACCTCCTGAAAGAACCGCAATTATTAAGTCAGAAATATAATACAAAAAAGAGAACGATGTTAAAATTCTTTCTCCGACGTAAAAACGACATGCGGTGTCCGCCGCCGCACTCTTCCTCCTCCGCGGGGGCGCGTCCGCGCGGATTTTGCTAAAATAAGTGTTCCTTCTTGAGCGCCCGGAGAACTTATGGATCACTTCGCTTTGCTGTTTTCCCCGCAGTCCGTGGCCTGGTCGGTCTTCGTCATCATGCTGGTGGCCGCGGCCGGGCTGGCGCTAGGCAATATTAAATTCTTCAGCATCAACCTCGGGATAGCGGGCGTGCTCTTCTCCGGCATACTCTTCGGCCATTTCGGCCTGGAGATAAACCACGAGACGCTGGAGTTCCTGCGCGATTTCGGTCTTATCCTTTTCGTCTATTCCATAGGCACGCAGGTCGGCCCGGGCTTTTTTTCCTCCTTCCGCAAGGAAGGCATCCGCCTCAACCTGCTGGCCGCCGCCGTGGTGCTCGGCGGGGTGCTGCTGACGGTGCTGGTCAGCCGGCTGGCCGGGTTCGATATCGCCACGGCCGTCGGCATGTACTCCGGGGCCGTTACCAATACTCCCTCCCTGGCCGCCGCGCAGCAGGCGCTGGGCGCGGTAAGCCCCGATGCCGCGAACAGCGCCTCCATCGGCTATGCGCTGGCCTACCCCGGCGCGATAATGGGCATCATTCTGACGATGATCCTTATCCGGCGCCTTTTCAAAACCGAGGCCGAACAGGATATGCTGCAGGTGCAGTCCGAGAAGGCTTCTTCCGGGTTCATAAACGCCAGCGTAGTGGTGGAGAACAGGAACCTGGAGGGCCTCAAGGTAAAAGATATCCCCGCCCTGAACGAGCTGGGCGTGGTTATCTCCCGCATCTATCACGCCGGGCAGCTCGGCCTCGCGCACGACGATACGGTCGTCCATTCCGGCGACGTCCTGCTCGCCGTGGGTAAAGAGGAGAACGTAAATAAGTTCATGCTGGTCGTGGGCGCCAGGAGCGAGATGGACCTGAAGAAGCTGCCCAGCCGCATCATCCATTCCCGCGTGGTGGTGACCCATAAGGAAGTTATAGGCAAGACGCTGGAGGAGATAAACCTGGAGGGCAAGTACGACGTGGTGGCCACGCGCGCCGCCCGCGCCGACGTGGAATTCCTGGTCTCGGATTCCTACGTGCTGCAGTTCGCCGACAACCTGGTGATCGTGGGCGAGGAGGCCTCCGTCGCCAAGGCGGCCCAGACGCTGGGCAATTCCCCGAAGGACCTCAATCACCCGCAGTTGATCCCGGCCTTCATCGGCATCGCGGCCGGCGTGATCCTCGGCTCCATCCCGATAGCGCTCCCCGGCCTCTCTACGCCCGTGCGGCTCGGCCTGGCGGGCGGCCCGCTGATAATGGCCATAGTCCTCAGCTATATCCAGCATATCGGCCCGCTGAACTGGTACCTCCCCCCCGCCGGCAACCTGATGCTGCGGGAGCTGGGGATAGTGCTGTTCCTTTCCTGCGTCGGGCTCAAGGCCGGCGGCAAATTCTTCGAGACGCTGCTTAACGGCAACGGCGCCTACATCGTGCTGTTCTCGTTCCTTATTACCGTGCTGCCCATCATCATCGTCGGTATTCTCGCCAAGGCCAAACTCAAGCTTAACTACATGTCCCTCTGCGGGGCTCTGGCCGGTTCCATGACCGATCCGCCCGCGCTCGCTTTCGCCAATGCCATGGCTCCCTCCAACCTTTCTGCCATGTCCTACGCCACGGTGTACCCGCTGGTCATGATAATGCGCGTGATCTCGGCGCAGCTGATCGTGCTGCTTTTCCTTTAGCTGGCCGACCCATGACGCCGATAATCGCCAATCTACTGCTTATCCTGTCCGCCGGGTGGCTGTTCCGGAAGTACGGCATAGTGCAGGAAGGCGCCGAAAAGGCGTTCAACCAGTACCTGTATTACCTCGCGCTGCCGGCGCTGATCATCGTTAAAATTGCGGATACGCCCCTGGCGGGGCTCGGCTGGCAGTTCATCGCCGGCAATACCCTGCCGCTCCTGGGCGTTATGCTCGCGGCCGTCGCCCTGTGGAAGGCCGGGGCGGTGGACTGGCGCTTTGCCCGCACGCTGGTCATAGTTTCCGCGCTCGGCAATACCGTCTATTTCGGTTTCCCGGTCTCGGCCATGCGCTTGGGCGAGCAGGCCCTGGGCTACGCGGCCATAGTGGCCTCGCTGCAGAACATCTTCGTCTTCACTTTCGGCTTCTTGATCATGACGCTGATCTGCGACAAGGTCTGTCCCCCGGCGCAGTTCCTGCGGCTGATAACCCGCAACGTCATCCTCTGGTCTTCGGTGGCGGGGCTGCTCCTCGCCGGCTCGGGGCTGCGCCTGCCGGGCCTGGTCCACCAGGCGCTTGGCGACATCGGCCGGACCACGCTGCCCCTGTCCCTGTTCACCATAGGCGTGGGCCTTTACGGCAAGCGCGTGCGGCATAACCTGCCGCGCATAGCGCTGCTCAGCGGCTTCAAGCTGCTGCTCATGCCGCTGTTCTTCCTTCTGCTTTCGGGTTTGACGGGGTTCGGCGGGCTTTCCGCCAGGGTGGTCTTCCTGCAGGTCGCCATGCCGGTGGCGGTCATGAACTACGTCGTGGCCAGGGAATTCGACTTCGACGCGGACCTGGTCTCGCAGAGCATACTCTTCTCGACGCTGGCTTTCTTCCCGCTGCTTTACCTCTACGACTGGGCGATGCTGAAGTTCCTGTAGCGCCCGGCCTATTTGCCGCCTATCTCTTCTTCCAGCTTCTTTCTTTCGTAGATCTGCCTGTACAGGCCGTTCATGGCCATGAGTTCGGCGTGGGTGCCCTGCTCCGCCAGGCGCCCCTCCTCCAGGACCAGTATCAGGTCCGAGGTTTCGATGGTCTTTGCGCGGTGCGTGACGGCCAGGCAGAGCGCGTCCGGGTGCTCCCTGCGGAAGGCTTTCCAGAACTGATCTTCGGTCTGCGCGTCCATCGCGCTGGTGGCGTCGTCGAGCAGCAGTACGTCGGGTCCGGTCAGCAGCGCGCGGGCAATGGCAACGCGCTGCTTCTGGCCGCCGGAAAGGGCGAAGCCCCGCGTGCCCACCACGGTGTCCAGGCCTTTAGGGAATTTTTTCAGCTCGTGCGCGAGCTGCGCGGTCTCCAGGGCCTTCTCGAGCATCCCCGGCTTCACTCCGAAAGTGCGGTCCATGAGTATGTTCTCGCGCAGGGTGCCGCTGAAGATGGACGCCTCCTGCGCGGTGTAGCCCACGCGCTCCCTGAAAATGTGCAGGTTCCATTTGCGGATGTCGGTGTCGTTCACCAGCATCTTGCCCTCGTCATGCTCGCTCAGGCGCAGAGCCAGCGACAGCAGGGTGGACTTGCCGCAGCCGATCTTGCCGACTACGGCCACGCGCTGTCCGCGCTCGGCCTTGAAGGTTATGTCCTTCACCAGCATGCTGTCGCCCTTGGGGCTTTTCAGGCCGGCCCCGCAGAATTCCAGCGTGGTGATGTGGTCAGGGGTGGTCATATCGCCCAGCCCCGATCTCAGCGAGGAACGGGCCGTCAGCAGCTCGTTGACGCGCGCTATCGAGACGCCGGCGCGGTTGCCGGCCACTACGAACTGGCTTATGTCCATGAGCGGCTGGACGACCATGCTGGCGTAGAACTGGAAGGCTATGAGTTCGCCCAGCGTGGCGCGGCCGTTTATCACCATCAGGCCGCCGGCGGCGTACAGCAGCGCTATGGAGACGAAGCCGGCCTCGCTCCAGAAGTAGGAGAAGAAGACCTGCAGCTTCGCGGTGGCGATCTCGGCCTCGCGCTGGGCGGCGGTCCTGGTTTTGAAGTACATCAGCTGCGAGGGTTCCTTGGCGTTGGCCTTGATCACGCGGATGCCGGTAAAGCAGGTCTCCAGGAAGTCGAAAAGGTTGGTGATGGATTCCTGCAGCTCCTTGTATTTGCCGCTGAGGAGGCGGCCGGTCTTTATGGAGAAGAACAGCACGAGCGGCAGCGGCAGCAGCACGCAGAGCGAGAAGGCCGGGTTCAGGTAAAGCATCATGCCCACGGCCGCCGTCAGCGTGAAGCAGGCCTGCACGAAGCGGAAGACGCCCGAGCAGCCGAACCAGGAGATCTTCTCGGAAATGTCGTCCGAGAGGCGGGCCACGAGGTCGCCGGTGGTGAAGCGGTGAAAGAAGTTGCGGTCCATCGTGACGACGTGGTTGAACGCGTCGCGGCGGATCTCCCATTCGAGGCGCACGTTCATCCACGCCCTGTTGCGCTGCGCGATCAGGTTGGTCGCGAACAGCCCGAAGCCGACGCCGAGGATCAGCAGCACGTTGTGGCGGAGGTACTCCGGGTCGGGGCTGCCGCTAAGGCCGTTGACGATGTTCTTTATCAGCAGCGGGTTATAGGCGTGCAGCGCCGCGCTGATCATGCCGAAAACCACGATGGCGACCATGCGCACGGCATGCCGGCGCCAGTAGGGCAGGAGCCACTTCAGCGTGAAGATCATCCGCCCTCCCCGAACTGGAGGCGGTAGTACTTGGAATAAAGGCCGCCCTGCGCGAGCAGTTCGTCGTGCGTGCCGAGCTCCTTCACTTCTCCGCCCGAGATCATCATTACCCGGTCAGCGTTCCTCACGGTGGACAGGCGGTGCGCGATTATTATCACCGTCTTATGCCGGAGCAGATTCTTTATGGCCGTCGTGATCAGGCGTTCGGTGTGCGGGTCCATGTTCGAGGTGGCCTCGTCGAGCACCAGCACCTCCTGGTCCAGCACCATGGCGCGGGCCAGCGAGATCACCTGCTTCTCACCGATGGAGAGATTAGCGCCTTTCTCCTGCACTTTCTTGTCGAGCGGGTGCTTCTTGAAGAAACCCTCTATGCCCATCAGCCGGATGGCGTCGTGGACGCGGTTGTCGGGGATGGAGGTGTCCATCAGCTTCAGGTTATCCATCACCGTGCCGGGGAACAGGTAGATGTCCTGCTGCACCAGCCCTATGGCCGCGCGCAGCGAGCCCAGGCTGAGGCTCCGTATATCCGTCCCGTCTATCTCGATATGGCCTTTCTGAAAGTCGTAGAAGCGGAACAACAGGCTGGTCACCGTGGTCTTGCCGCCTCCGGTCTCGCCGAGTATGGCCAGGCTTTTGCCGCGCGGCAGCTTGAAGGAAACGTCCTTGAGCACCCAGCCGGAATCCTCTTTGTAGCGCATCCAGACGTTGCGGAAATCTATGGAGTCGCGGACGCTGGTCAGGTAATGGGGCTTCGCCGGTTCCGTAAGGGCCGGCCTGAGCGCGAGTATCTTCGCTATCCTGTGCCCGGCCGAGAAGGAGCGCTGTATAACGCTGAGGTGTTCGGAAAAGCGGAAGATAGGCTCGAAGAGGTTGCCGAGGTACATGACGAACAGCAGGATCACGCCCACCGTCATCTTGTTGTCTATCACCATCCGGCCGCCGTAGTGGAAGACGGCCGCGGTGGACGCCGGGTGCAGGAACACGATGCTGAGGAAGAAGACCACCGTGTAGATCTCTACGTTTATATCCGCGGTGAACTTCCGGCGGTTCAGTTCCTCCATTTTGGCCGCGGTGTCAGCCTCGCGGCTGAAGGCCTGCAGCACCCCGATGCCGTTGAACTGTTCCGTCAGGAACCCGGGGATCTCCGCGGCTATTTTCCGGACCTTGACGAACATGGGCGAGGTGACCGTGACGAAGACCCAGCCGAGGAGCGCCAGCACCGGGAACATCGGCACCAGCATCAGCGTCAGCTTGAGGTTGAAGAAGGCCATCACGCAGAAGACCACCCCGAACATCAGGGCGTCGTTTACGATGGTTATGACGGTGTTGGTGAAGAGGGCGTAAAGCGTGCTGGTGTCCGACTGCACCCGCGCATTAAGGCGGCCGACCGGCATGGAGGAGTAAAACTCCAGATCCAGCGAAAGTATGTGGGTGAGGATGCGCTGCTTGAGGTCCACTATCAAGTCCTGGCCGGCCTTGGCCAGCTGGAGGACCTGCAGATAGTTGAAGTACAGGAAAAGCAGCGTGGTGACGATATAGACGGCGGCGGCCAGCAGCAGCGCTTTCGGATCCTTTCCAGGGATCGCCGTGTCTATCACGAACTTCGCTATCATAGGGATAAAGAGGTTCAGGAGGGTGGCTGAGGCCATGTAGACGAAGGCGAGGAGGAACGGGCCCTTGCGCGTACTGATCAGGCCGGCCAGCAGGCGGAAGGTGGCCTTGTAGTTGATCTTCTCTTTAGGATCCTGGCCGTCGTCGTTGGGGTCGCCGTGATGCATGACATACCTATTCTATAAAATACGGCGGCAGGAAGGGAATTGTTGAAGGTCCGGCGTTGTCGCCGGGTCAGGAAAGTTTGAGGAGCTTGCGGATGGCCTCTACGATCGTGGCCGGGACCAGGGGTTTTTTCAGCACCACGACGTTGAGGTTCCTTTCCAGGGCCTGCACCGATTCGGTGTTGCCGGTGGAGAAGATGATGGGCGTGGGAGAGGCGAGTTGTATGCGCAGGCGCTCGAACACCTTTTTGCCTCCGCCGGCCGGCATATCTACGTCGAGGATGACGAGCGCGGGCTTGAACTCCTGGAACCTGGTCAGCGCGCCTATGGCGTCCTCGGCGGTCTGCACTTCGAAGCCGGCGCTCCCGAGGAAATCCTTGTAGAGCTCCAGCAGGGTCAGGTCGTCGTCCACCACAAGTATCTTCGCCGGGACCGCGGCGGCGGCCGGCGGCTGCCCCGAGGCGGCCTTCTGGAGCAGCGCCGGGGACGGGGGCGGCGGAGGGACCGGGTTCATCTGCGGCACTATTTTTATGACGCCGGCCGTCAGCTTCTTTACCTCGGCCAGCAGCTTCTCGGGGTCCACGGGCTTGGGCAGCCCGGAAGCGTTGTGGAGATTCTCCAGGCGGGGCAGTTTTTCCGGCTTGCCGGTGGAAAAGATGATGGGCACGGGGTCGTTGAAGGTGCTGCGGAGCCTTTCGAAGACCTGCATCCCCCCGCCCGCGGGGATATCCAGGTCCAGGATTATCACGTCGGGCTTGAACAGCTGGTATTTGGTAATGGCGGACAAAGCGTCCTCGGCGGTCTCTATCTCGAAGCCCGACTCGACGAAGAATTCCTTGTAGAAATCCAGTATAGCGGGATTGTCCTCTACCGCCAGTATTTTCGGCATCTGTTATTATTCCCCTGCGGCGGGCCCGGCCGCCGGCTGAAGTAATAATACAATACTTTAAGCGCCCGGGAAAATAAAAGCCCGGCATAAAGCCGGGCTTTTATCTTTTACTTTTGCCGCGCTCAGTTCAGCTTGAACTCCGCCCCGCGCTTAAGGGCTTTAACGTTGAGTTCTATCACTTCGGGCTTTAGCTTCTTGTACACCTTGGGCAGGGCCTTGGCTATGGCGTCGATGGTTATCGCGCCGGTAGCCGCGGCGAAAGCGCCCAGGGCGACCATGTTCATTATCTTGGCGTTGCCGAGTTCGCCCGCGACCTGGTTGCAGGGCACGTAAATGACCTTTATGTCCGTGCGGGTGGCCTTGGAGTTCACCAGCGAGCTGTTGATGATCAGCAGGCCGCCGGGCTTTACCGTCGGTTCGAATTTCGCCAGCGACGGCTCGTTGAGCACTATGGCCGTGTCGGGGGACGTGACTATCGGGGTGGTGACCTCGTCGGAGGCCACTACCACCGAGCAGTTAGCCGTGCCGCCGCGCATCTCCGCGCCGTACGCCGGGAAGAAGCTCACTTCTTTCCCCTCCATCATGCCGGCCTGGGCCAGCAGGTAGCCGGCGGAGATCACTCCCTGTCCGCCGAAACCGGATATCTTTATGCCTTGGTACATTTTAAAGTCCTCCGTTATTTCTTGTCGGCCGCGCAGGCGTCCTTGTAGACGCCGAGCGGGAAGACGGGCAGCATGCCTTCAGCCACGAACTTGGTGGCTTCCGAAGGGTTGTCCAGGCGGGTGCCCCAGTTGGTGGGGCACATGCTCAGTATTTCCACCAGCGAGAAGCCTTTCCCGTCTATCTGGTTCTGGAAGGCCTTCCTTATGGCGCTTTTGGTCTTGAGCACGCCCGGGGCGGTATGCACCGTGGTGCGCTCCAGGTAGGTGGCGCCGTCGATGGTGGCGAGCATCTCGCTCATCTTAATGGGATAGCCGGCCTGCTTGGCGGTGCGGCCGTCCACGCAGGTGGTGGCCTTCTGGCCTATCAGCGTGGTCGGAGCCATCTGGCCGCCGGTCATGCCGTAGATGGCGTTGTTCACGAAGATCACCGTTATGTTCTCGGAGCGGATGGCGGCGTGCACTATCTCTGCCATGCCGATGGAGGCCAGGTCGCCGTCGCCCTGGTAGGAGAACACTATGCTGTCGGGCTTGGCGCGCTTGATGCCGGTGGCTTCGGCGGGGCCGCGGCCGTGCGGGCCCTGGATCATGTCGCAGTTGAAGTAGGTGTCCGCGAAGACCGCGCAGCCTACGGGCGCCACGCCGATGGTGCGGCTCCGGATGCCCAGCTCGTCCATGACCTCGGCCACCAGGCGGTGGATGATGCCGTGCCCGCAGCCGGGGCAGTAATGCATCTTCACGTCGAGAAGCGATTCTGGTTTCTTATTTAGCAGCTGCATATTCTTTGGCCCCCTTTTTTACGATGTTGTCCATCGTGCGGTAAACTTCGTCGGCGGTCATTACGGAGGCGCCGGGCTTGGCGTGCAGGTGCACTTCCGCGCGGCCGTTGAGGGCCAGCTGTACGTCCTCCACCATCTGGCCGAGGCTCATCTCCACTACCAGGAACTTCTTCACGCGCTTGGAGAGCTCCACCAGGCGGGCTTTGGGGAAGGGCCACAGGGTTATCGGGCGGAACAGGCCGACCTTCAGGCCTTTTTCGCGGGCCAGCTTCATGGCGGCCACGGAGACGCGGGCAGAGGTGCCGTAAGCCACTATGGCTATTTCGGCGTCGTCCATCATCTTTTCCTCGTACAGGGTCTCACTGGCTTCTATCTGCTTGTATCGCTTCACGCGCTCGTTCACCATTACTTCCAGGTAGCCTTCACGCAGGTCATAGGACTTCACTATGCGCTTGGCCCTGCCGCCGTTGACGCCGATGGCCCAGTCGGGCTCCACGAGGGTTTTAACGTCCACTTCGGGGTGCTTGAATTCCACGGGTTCCATCATCTGGCCGATGATGCCGTCGGCCAGTACCATGGACGGGATGCGGTACTTGAAGGACACTTCAAAACATTTGTGCGGGAAGTTCGCCATCTCGGTGACGGAGTTGGGCGCCATTACGAAGGTGCGGTAGTCGCCGTGGCCGCCGCCGCGCGTGGCCTGCCAGTAGTCTCCCTGGGCGCCGGCTATGTTGCCCAGGCCCGGGCCGCCGCGCATTACGTTGCCTATGAAGACGGGCAGGTCGGCGCCGGCGCAGTAAGAGATGCCTTCCTGCTTGAGGCTGATGCCCGGGCTGGAGGAGGAGGTCATGCAGCGTACGCCGGTGGCGGCGGCGCCGTAGACCATGTTGATGGCCGAGACTTCGCTCTCGGCCTGCACGAACGCGCCGTTCACCTGCGGCAGACGCCAGGACATATATTCCGGGACTTCGTTCTGGGGAGTGATGGGGTAACCGGCGAAGAAGCGGCAGCCGGCGCGGATCGCGCCTTCTGCCAGGGCTTCGTTGCCTTTCATTAATTTTTTTTCAGCCATGGTGTCTTCTCCTTATTTATAGACCCGGATCGCCAGGTCGGGGCAGATGCGGGCGCAGCTCTGGCAGGCTATGCAGCAGCCTTCTTTGGAATCCATGGCCGGGTAATAGCCGGTCTTGGAGAATTTATCGGATCTTTCAATGCATTTTTTGGGACAGACCTGGATGCAAAGGTAACAGCCTTTGCATTTGTCTACGTCGACTTCCATCTTTGGCATAGAACCTCCGGGGTTAATATTGCGGCGGGCTGGCTCGGCGGGTATCGCTCGGCTTGGAAGAAGGGCTTCGTGTCGGGCTGCCGGAAAGTCGCGCGCTGCGTGAACGGTGAACAGAGCCTAAAGCTACATAAAAAGTATAACAAAAAATAACGGGGATTTATACCCCGGCTTTTCCCGCGTCGCGCAGCGTTTTCCGGTAGAAACTTTCCAGGCGGGCGTTCATGCTTTCCACGCCGAAGTGCGGGAAGCCCGTCTCGTCCTTGGCGGACGCCCATTCCGCCGCCGCTTTGCCCATGCGGGCGCGCAGTTCCGGCGAGAGCAGGAGCAGCCCCAGCTTGTCGGCCAGTTCGTCCGGGTCGCCGGGATTTACGGCGAACCCGGTTTCCCCCTCGCGGATCACGTCCGGCAGGCCGCATACGCGGCTTACAACTACCGGCACGCCGCGGGCCTGGGCTTCCAAAGGGGCGCGGCCCATACCCTCATTAAGGGAAGGCTGCACGTAAACGTCCAGCGCGGACAGCAGGGCCGCTACGTCCCGGCGAAAGCCGGTAAAGATGACACGGTCGCCCAGCCCCAGGTCGTCCGAGAGGTTCCGCAACTGTGTTTCCAGTTCCCCGTCGCCTATCACGACGAAGCGCGCCTTGGCCGCAAGGCCGCGGGCTTTAAGGAGCGCCGCCGCACGGATGAAATATTCCACGCCTTTTACCGGCTCCAGCCGGGCCACGGTGCCGACGGCCAGCTCGTCCTTCTCTATGCCAAGGTCCGGTTTGCGCGCGGGCACCGCAGGCGGCGTGAAATCCACGCCGCTGTGCACCACCACCCACTGCTCGCGGCGGCCCAGGCCGGCGGCGACGGATTCGTTCAGTTCGCCGGGGGTGAGGGCGATGAAATGATCGGTGAACCTGGAAAGGAACCTTTCGGCCAGGCGGAAGACCGCCGTCTTTACCGGCCCGTAATACCCGTATAGCAGGTGGCCGTGCGGGGTGTGCACCACGATGGCCGGCTTTTTTGAGAGCAGGCCGGCCGCCCTGGCGGCAAGGCGCCCCAGCGCTCCCGCCTTGGAAGTGTGCGTGTGTACGATATCGGGCGCCAGCTCGCGGAGTTCTTTGCTAAGTTCCAGCAGCGCTTTCAGGTCCTTTAACGGCGAGAGCTCGCGCTGAAGGTATCTTATCTCGATGCAGTTCACGGCGGGAGGCAGCAGTTTTAAAAGCTGCTCCGTGCCGGGATGCGGTCCGTGGAGCAGTATCACGTCGAAGTCTTTAGACTGCGAAGCACAGCTGTCCACCGTGTTGCGGCTGGAGCCGCCGGGCTCCAGCCTTGTGATGATGTGGATGATCAGGGGTTTGAGGCGCATGGGTCAGGTCTGTTCTGCCAGGGAGGCTTGCGCGGCGCAGAGACAGGCGCAGAAGATGAAAACCACGCCTGAAATATAGATCCAGAGCATAAGCGCTATTATCCCGCCAAAAGCCCCGTAGACGGCGCTAAGGGCAGCGAAATGCTTCAGGTAGTAGACGAAGAACACCTGTGCCCAGTACATCATGATGGTCGCGAGCAGGGCCGGAAGCCAGACCTCGGAAAGCTTTGTCTTCCGTACCGGTGCGAGCCTGTAGAAGATAAGCAGGCTCATGAATACCAGGATCCAGGGCACGATGAACAGCCACAGTTTTTCCGCCCAAGGGAGCAGGACCAGGGCTTTGAGCGTTTTCAGGCTCGCCAGCCTCAGCATGGCCGGCCCGACGATACCAGTGAGCACGGCCAGGATCATTATCCCGAGCAGGCTTATGTTCTTCATGGGGAGATGCCACCACCTCTGCCCCGTTACGCCCCAGGCGCGGTTGGCGGCAAGTACCAGCGTGGTAAAGAACTGGGTGGCGGCCCAGAACAGCATCAGGAAGGCTATCAGGCTGGCTTCGCCGCGCGAGCTTATCACCAGCGAGATGGTGTTGAAGATGTAGTTCTGCATTTCGCCGCTGAGGGGCACGTATTTCTTCAGGTCGGTTATGACCATGCTGGCGGCGGTGCTCCTGTCCACGAAAGTGGAGGCCAGGGCCACTATAAGTACCAGCATCGGAAAAAGCGAGAAGAACGCGCTGTAAGCGAAAGCCGAAGCCCTCTCCCCCCCGTCGATCTCGATGAATCTACGGGCGGAAAGACGCGTTATCTTCCAGGCCTTTGCGGCCCAAGGCAGCAGCTTTTTTTTCATGTCCCCGCAAACCCCCGGCTAGTCCCAAATACCGGCTGACGGCAGCCGGGAAGCGTTCCCGACCGCCGTAACCGGCGGCGCTCAGGCCGCCTTCTTAACTTCTGCGAGCGACTCCGCTATCATGTCGGCGGCGTAGGCAAGGTCCCGGGAAGAATGCCTGTAGGCCACATAGCCGTGGTGATAAGGCTGCAGGAACACCTTGCGGCGGATAAGCTCGGTGTAGAACTTTACGCGGTTCTTCTTGTAGGCGCCGGTCTCGTCCTTGTCGAAGGTGATGTAGGGCATCCACGGTTCGCCGGTGAACTTGACGGCCAGCCCGCTGGCCTTCACATGCCTGCGGACCTTGTTGCAGAAGGCCTGGCCGCGCTTGGCGATAACGTCGAGCATGTTGTCGCGCTCCAACAGCTCGATGGTCTTGAGCGAGGCCACCATGGCCAGGGTGTTGTTGAAGTAGGTGGAGCTGACGAAGGCTTTGCTTATCAGCACGTCCATTATGTCTTTGCGGCCGGCCACCATGCTTATCTCGTAGCCGTTGGCCATGGCCTTGCCGAACACGGACATGTGCGGCGTGACGCCGAAGAACTTCTGCGCGCCGCCCAGGCTGACGCGGAAGCCCGTGCGGATCTCGTCGAAGACGAGCACGGCGCCGTACTGTTCGGCCAGCTTCCTGACGCCTTCCAGGAAGCCCGCCTTGGGCATTTCCACTTCGTGCGCGTTGGGATGTCCCAGCGGGGTGATTATGATGCCGGCCACTTCGGAGGGATACTTTTTGAACAGGTCTTCCAGGCCCTGCAGGTCGTTGTATTCGAATTCCAGGGTGTCCTCGTAAGCTTTGGGGAGCACGCCGCCCTTGTTCTCCACGCACCAGTCGTGCCAGCCGTGGTAGCCGCAGCGGATGATCTTGGTCTTGCCGGTGAAGCTGCGCGCTATGCGGGTGGCGAGCGTGGTGGCGTCGGAGCCGGTCTTGGCGAAAACCACTTTCTCGGCGGAGGGCACCAGGGAGATGACCTTTTTCGCCAGGGTGTTCTGGATCTCCTGCACGATGGACATGCAGAAGCCTTTTTCCTTGATCTGCTTGATGACGGCGGCGTCTATCTCGCGCTCGCGGTGGCCGATGATGATGGGGCCGTAGGCGCAGAGCATGTCGATGTACTCGTTGCCGTCGGCGTCGGTGACCTTGCCGCCCTTGGCGGAGTCGAAGAAGATGGGGTATTCGCCGGGGACGAAGTTGTAGGGCCTGCGTATGCCCATCATGCCGCCGGGTATCAGTTCCTGCGCTTCCTTATAAAGCCTGTCCGAATTGTCCAGTTTAAGATGTTCAGCCATTTGTTCGCTCCTTATTCTTATTAACCACTATATCATGCGGGCGACCGGTATGTTGGCCCATCGGGCACGCGGTCGCGCACACCGTGCGCGCCGCTCGCCACTCCCTCGCCGCGCTACGCAAGCGGCTTCGGTCCGTGACGCCCTCCGAACCAACACACCGGTCACCCTGAGGCTTCTGAGCCGGGCATGTGGTCCGGGTTAGCAAACCCTTCCGTAGGCCGAGGCTTGCATAGCGCCGAGGCCGGAGGATGAGCGAGGCACGGTGTGCCGAGCGCGGTTTGCGTTCCGGACCACGTGTCCGGCTCCGGATACCGAAGCTATTTCGCGGTCGTCATCCTGTCGTACAGTTTCTTTACTACGAAGGTTGCCACGTGCTCGGCGTAGGTGCCGGTGCCGAAGCCGGCGTCGTAGCCCAGCTCCTTGGCCAGCTTGTTGTTGACGCGCGGGCCGCCCATCACCAGCAGCATCTTGCCGCGCACCTTCTCGGCCTCGGCCAGCTCTATCAGCTCTGTGAGGTTCTTGATGTGCACGTCCTTCTGGGTCACTATCTGCGACACCAGCACGGCGTCGGCCTTGAGCTCTTTGGCTTTGGCCAGGATCTTCTCGTTAGGCACCTGGGACCCCATGTTCAGGGCCTCTATCATGGGGTAGCGCTCCAGGCCGAAGTGGTGGTTGTAGCCCTTCATGTTCATGATGGCGTCGATGCCCACGGTATGGGCGTCGGTGCCGGTGCAGGCGCCGACGATGACGATCTTGCGCTTGAAATGCGTCTTTATGAAGTCGTTCACCTCGTCCATGGACATGTACTTGTCCACGGCCTCGGCGTATTCCACCTTGTCGTAGTCTATGCCCACCTCGGTCTTGCCGTAGGCCACGAAGAAGGTGAACTCGTCGGAAAGGGGCGCGGCGTGCACCACGTCCACTTTGCGGAAGCCCAGCTTCTGCACGTAGAGCTTGGCGGCTTCTTTAGCCCTGCCGCAGTTCTTGACGGGCAGCGTGAAGGAAAGCTGTACCGCCCCGTCGTTGGATGTGTCGCCGTAAGGTTTTATTATCATAGTGGGTCTCCCGGACTAGCGCGCCGTACCTGCCGGCGCGGCTTTTACGCCCAGCTTGTTCTTCAGGTAGTCTTCCACCGGGTTCCAGTAGTCGGGGGATTTTTCGTAGACCCCGTCGAAGCCTTTTCCCCCGTCGCGGGGCCGCTTTATCTCGGCGAACATCCCGGTCTCTATCGCCGTGAACAGGCCGTGTTTCTTTACCTGGGAGAGCATTTCCATGGTCTCGTCCAGCACCTGCCGGGCCCGCCGCGCCATGATGCCGTCCTTCTTGAACTCGATCTCGTCGATGAAGCCCTCCATCGTGTTGTGCACGTACAGCGCGTTCTCGATGGCGAGGTGCCTGTCCTGCAGGTACGGGGTGTGGATGGCTTCCGTGAGCATACCCAGCAGGTGGATGCCCTGGTCGGTGGCTTTGCTGACGAAGTTGAACAGCGTGTTCATCGCGTAGCCCTTGAAGATGTCGCCGGTCATGAACTTTGTAGGGGGCATGTACTTGAGCGGGTGCTCGGGGAAGATCTCCCGGGCCATCAGCGCCTGCGCGTATTCGTACAGGAAGCCGTTCTTCACTTCGGGGTTGATCTCGAAGGCGTGACCCAGGCCCATCAGGCGGTTGGGCATGCCGGCGTTGGCGGCGAACTTCTCGTTCAGGAACTGGCTGGCCAGCACGGTATGGGCTTTCTCGACGGCGTCCGAAGTTGTGAGGTAATTGTCCTCGCCGGTGTTGATGATGATGTCGGCCGCGGTGTTGATCATGCGGGAGAAGTACTGGTCCGTGAACGTGCGGTACATGTTGATGTCGCGGAAAAGTATCCCGTACATGGAGTCGTTGAGCATCATGTCCAGGCGTTCCATGGCGCCCATGGCCGCGATCTCCGGCATGCAGAGGCCGGAGCAGTAGTTGACCAGGCGGATGTAGCGCTTTTCCTTGTCCACCACTTCGTCCAGCGCGGCGCGCATGATCCGGAAATTCTCCTGGGTGGCGTAGGTGCCGCCGAAGCCCTCTGTGGTGGCGCCGTAGGGCACGTAATCCAACAGGCTCTGGGCGGTGGTGCGGATCACGGCGATGATGTCCGCGCCTCCCAGGGCCGCGGACTGGGCCTGTTTTACGTCCTCGTAGATGTTGCCGGTGGCCACGATGACGTAGATCAGCGGGGATCTTACGTTGGCCTTGTACTGGGAAAGCTTGGCGTTCCGGTGGGAGACGTTGGCGGTAATGCGCGCGTCCAGCCCTTTAACGAGCTCCCCCGCCTTTTTCTGTATGTGCTTGAGGTCCGTGAGCTCGATCTTGGAGATGTCGAGGCCTTTCGCGATCTCCGCGTTGAGTTCGGCCGGGGTCTTGGAAAGTTTTGTGAGCGCGTTGATATAGTACACGGCGGCGCCGCCGGAGAGCCTGCCGCCGCACTGCTGCGCGATCAGGTTGGGGACCGGGATCCCGTCGGAATTGGCGCCGTCCGCCCCGAGCAGCCGCAGCGTGGCCCGCTCTATCGTTATGGTAGTGTGCTTGTCGATGAATTCCTGCACGGGGGCCACGATCTCGGCCGCCAGCGCGCGCGCCTTCGCCGTCTTGGGCTTTGAAAGCCCGAGCTTGCTTTTTGCGGGTGTCATTTTTTCTCCTCCATAAAATCCTGGGCTTTATTGATGATAGCTTTGCTGACTCCGAGTATGCCGGCGATCTTTAGCGCGTCGCGGGCCTCGGCGCCGGCCGCGCCCTGGCGCAGCTCATAGCGCATGAAGCGGTTTATCATGCGCAGCTTCTCGTCCAGGCCGCAGGCGGGCTTGGCGGAAAAGAACTTGTTGAAAGCTTCGGTATCGAAGCCGCGCATCATGAAGCTGGCCGAGCCCTTGCCGGTCCGCAGCCCCGAGAAATGCGTGGCCAGGAACGCCGCCGCGCCGGGCCTGGTCTCCAGGTCGCTCAGTATGGCGCTCAGCAGGGCGGCCGCCTCTTGCGAATTGGTGGTCCTGGCGAACTCATCCATCAGCAGCAGCGTACTGCCGTTCCTGAGCCCGTAGTAAGCCGCGGAAAACTCGTTCATTTCAAGGCCGAACCCGCTTAGGCCGCCGGCCGTCTCCATCTCCGACCCGCCGATGAAGGCCAGGGTGTCGAAAAGGCAGGTCTCGAACCTGGCGGCCGGCACGAAGAACCCGCTCTGCGCGGCCAGCTGCAGGAAGGCGAGGGTCTTGAGGGCTACGGTCTTCCCCCCCATGTTGGAACCGTAAATTATGTTCACGCGCCGCGGGAAATCCGCGTTGAGCGGGGTGTACTTCAGGCCGGCCTCGCGCAGCTTCGCTTCCAGCGGGAGGAAGCGGGCCTTCACCAGCCGGATCGCCGCCGGGCGCTTGCTCATGACGGGCCTGGTCATCTCCAGCTCGCCGGCCAGCCGCGCGCGTTCCGCGGCTATGTCTATCTTTTCAATAGCCTGGGCGTAAGCCTGGAACGAGCGCTTTTCCGCTTGCACGGCGGCCGAGAGTTTTTTCACTACGGCGGCCTCCAGCTCCTGCTCGGCCGCCCGGTGACGGTCGCGGACCGAAACCGTTTCCATGTATTCCGGGCCGGATACCGGCTTGACCGTGACATGGCCCGCGTCGAAAGGTTCCACGAAGAGCTCGGGAGCGCCGGAGAAGCGCGCGGCGGTCTTTTCTTCCACCACCAGGAATTCCCTGTCCGAAAAATCCAGGCCCCAGCGTTCGCGCAGGGCTTTATGTCTCTTCTCGAGCAGGCGCTTCAGGGCCAGGTCGCACGCGGCTATCCGGGCGCGTTCGGCGGCCAGGTCCGGGCAGTAGGCGTCCGCTATATGGAAGGCTTCGCCCTTCCCGCCCTTGTCGAGGAGGTCCAGCAGGCCGGAAGATTCCCAGCGCGCGGAGAACCTGGCGCGCAGCGGCGCGGGCAGCAGGGCAAAGATCTCTTTGGCGTTCGAAAGGAATTTCCTGGCCAGGAACAGTCCCGCGGCGCCGCTGTTCTCCGGAGCCGGGAGGTCCAGCTGCGGCAGGTTGCGCAGGTGGAAGCGCAGGCGGTCGGCCCTGTGGCGGTTCGCGGCCAGGAAGGCGCCGGCCGCGGCCGTAAGGTCGTATTCTTCCTTGAGCGCGGCGGCGTCGGAGAAGAACGGGCGCTTTTCCCTGTAGACCCGGCCATAAGGGGTCAGCGGCCTGAACAGGTCGTAGAAGGCCTCGAATTCCGCGAAAGCGCGCGCTTTTTCCATTCGAACTTCAACCCAGGGCGTACGGGTTGTAGATGATCCTTTCGGCGAGGGCCGGCAGGGCGAGGTTCTTCTCGAAGTCCGCCCTGGAGATATTATACAAATTGACTATAAACGCGGCTAAGTCGGGCCTGCGCGTGAAGCGCACGTCCATCCGCGCGTTAAGAGCCTGCCATTCCTGCCAGGAAAGGAACAACTTGGTGGGGTCTTCTATGACCAGCGTGCCTTTTTCGTTCTTTGGCGGGATCTTGCCGGCGGTAAGCGCCCCTTCCGCGAAGAGCACCGGTTCCCTGCTCTTGCTGCCGGGCTTCCAGAGCGGGGCGCGGGAAGCGGCCCAGAGGAGTTTCAGCGCCGAAGCCGAGGAAATGAGATTCTCCGGCTCTACTTTGGCCACGTAGACCAGGGAGGCGTTCCCTCCCTCTGCCGCCTGGGTGATGCGGTCGACCGCGCCGTCAATAAAGACCGTGCCGGCCCCGTGGCGGCGCATGTCGGCTAATATCTCCGCCAGCTGCGGGTTGTTCTCCGGGCCGGAGATCTCGGCTTTCCCGCGGCGCCGCGCCCGCAGCAGCAGCGGCCGGCCCAGGGCGGTGCAAAACGGGTAGACGTTGAGGATGTCAAAAGAGAGGTCGGAGTTCTTCAGTGAAGTATCGGCGCAGAGCAGGAGGTCCCCCGCCTCGACCCGGACCTGCGGCTTGGGGTTGCCGAAGATCTGGTCGCAGGCTTCACCGTCGACCCCGATGCTCAGGGCCGCCAGCCGGGTGCTGCCGCGGAGGCGGCTCATGGCGTAATTGAGGAAGGTCGTCTTGCCGGCGTTCTTTTTAGAGCCGACGATGAACACCGTCCGGTCCGTCAATCCCTTGATGAAATCCATAGCTGGGCCTGGTATCCTTAAACTGAAAGTCGAAGACCGCGGTTATAGAAATTGCATTTCTTTTACCCGGATCTCCGACTTCCGATCCTGTCTACTTCTTGTGCCTGCGCGTGCGCTTCAGATTAGCGGGCTCCAGCGTAAGCTTCTCGCCGTTCAGGAGCTTGGCCACGCCGTCTATCGGCTTGTACTTGTCGTCGCCGCAATACCAGCAGTTGTCGTGGTTGGCGACGTAGCCTTCCGGCTCGGTATAGGTGGTCACCACGCCTTCGTAGTTGCGCAGCACCACGCGCTTGTCCGACATGGAGATGAGGTAGTTCGGCATCACCGGCGTCTTGCCGCCGCCGCCGGGGGCGTCCACGACGAAGGTCGGGACGGCCATGCCCGAGGTGTGGCCGCGCAGGTTCTCCACGATCTCTATGCCCTTCGAGACGGTAGTCCGGAAGTGGCTGATCCCGACGGAGAGGTCGCACTGGTAGATGTAATAGGGCTTTACGCGGGCCATCAGCAGTTCGTGCACCAGCTTCTTCATGGTCTGCGGGCAGTCGTTGATGCCTTTTAACAGCACGCTTTGGTTGCCCAGCGGGATGCCGGCGTCGGCCAGCTTGCGGCAGGCTTCGCGGGCCTCGGACGTCAGTTCCTTCGGGTGGTTGAAATGCGTGTTAACGTAGATGGGATGGTACTTCTTGAGCATGCTCACCAGGTTGTCGGTGATGCGCATGGGGAGCACCACCGGCATGCGGGTGCCCAGCCTGATGATCTCCACATGCGGGATGGCGCGCACTTTTTTTATTATTCCCTCAAGCATCTCGTCGGTAAGCACCAGCGGGTCGCCGCCGGAGATCAGCACGTCGCGGATCTCCTTGTTCTTGCGGATATACTCGATGGCCTTCTCTATGTTGGCGCCCGACATGTTGGAATCTTTGAACCCGACCAGGCGGCGGCGCGTGCAGTGGCGGCAGTTCATGGAGCAGATATTGGTGACCAGGAGCAGCACCCGGTCGGGGTAGCGGTGCGTAAGGCCCGGCACGGGCGAGTCCACGTCCTCGTGCAGCGGGTCGGAAAGATCGGAGTCGTCGTGCCTGAGTTCGAGGCCGCGGGGGATGGCCTGCATGCGCACGGGGCAGTTCCTGGCCTTCTTGTCCATGAGCGCCGCGTAATAGGGCGTTATGGCCATGGTGAATTTCTTGAGGCAGGACTTGAGGTCGTTCTTCTCCTGCGGGGTGAGCACGGCCACCTTCTCCAGCGTCGGGATATCCTTTATGACGTTGCTGAGCTGCCACTGGTAGTCGCACCAGTCGCTTTCGGGCACGTTCTTCCAAAGCGGTATTTCTTTGTAGTCCACCTTCTGATATTCACGCATGATGTTTCTCCTTAAAATCCTTAAGCGAACTGTTTCTCGTAAGCCGCCCTGATCGCGGGGCTTTCCCTGAGTATGTTCAGCGTGGTCTCGGCGTGGTGCCGGGTGTAGCCGTTGCCCACCAGCATGGTCACATCCTTGCCTACGCCCTCGGCCCCCAGCGCGGCTTTGGTGAACGAAGTGGCCATGCTGAAGAAATATACTATCCCCTGGTCCTTGCACATCAGGACCGAGGCCATCTCGGTGTTGGGGATGTTGACGCAGTTTATCACTACGTCGGCTTCCTTCCCGCCCGTGGCTTCCATCATCTTTTTGTGGCAGTCCAGCGCGTCGGTGGCGTTGGCCTGTATCACGTGGTCGCAGAAGCCGAACTCCCTGACTTTGTCGCAGGCTTCCCTGGAGTACTCAAGGCCCACCACTATGCCGGCTACGCCTGCTATCTTGCTTGCCTCGTAGGCGCACAGGATGCCGCTCTTGCCGCCCGCGCCGATTATCACCACCACCTGGTTGGGCCGCACCAGCTTGGCGGTCTGGGCCGGGGCGCCGGCCACGTCGAGGATGGCCAGCGCCAGCTTCTCTGGCATGTCGGTCGGGATCTTGGCGTAGATGCCGCTCTCGAACAGGATGGCCTTGGCCTGCACGTTCACCTGCTCGGTGCCTTTCTTCAGGCCCAGGATCTTCTCTATCTTCAGCGGCGTCAGCGAAAGCGAGACCAGGCTCGCTAGCTTGTCGCCGGGCTTCAGGTCGGTCTTGCCTTCCATGGCGGGGCCGACCATGGCCACGCGCCCGTAGAACATCCCGCCGGAACCCGTCACCGGGTTCTGCATCTTGCCGCGCTCGGCCACGATGGACAATATCGAGCTCTTTATCTTCTCTTCGTCGCCGGCCGCTTCCGCCTTGATCTGGGTGAAGCTGGCCGAGTCGATGTTGAGCGTATCCACGTCGACGAGGATCTCGTTGTCGTAGATGTAGTCCATGCAGTTGTCCAGCTTCCGGGCAGGCTGGGGCAGGTCCCCCTTCGGCTGCAGGACACGGTGCGCGCCGAAGGGGTTGCCGCCCTTCCTGACCTCTGGCGATGCTGCGTTCGTCATGGCGGGGCTCCGGAGGTTAAGGGTTACGCGTAGATCTTCTCGTAGATGTCGCGCACCTGCTTGGATTCGCGCAGGATGTTGAGCGTGATCTCCGCGTGGTCCTTGCAGTAGCCGTTGCCGATGATCATGTCCACGTCCTTGCCCACGCCCTCGGCGCCCAGCGCGGCCTTGGTGAACGAGGTGGCCATGGTGAAGAAGTACACTATGCCGCCGTCGCGGCACATCAGGATGGAGGCCATCTCCGTGTTGGGGATGTTGACGCAGTTGATGATGACGTCGGCCAGCTTGCCGTTGGTCAGTTTGCTGATAGCCTCGTAGCATTCCAGCGCGTTGCCGGCGTCGAGCTTGAGGGATTCATGGCAGAAGCCGTATTCCTTCATCTTGGCCAGGCCGCTGTCGGAGCTGGTGATGCCGATGATCTTGCCCATGACGCCGGCGCGCTTGCGGGCCTCGTAGGCGCACAGCACGCCGGACTTGCCGGCCGCGCCGATGATGACCACGGTGTTGCCGGGGCGCACCAGCTTGGCGGTCTGAGCGGGGGCGCCGGCCACGTCGAGCACGGCCAGGGCCAGGGTCTCGGGCATATCGGTCGGGAGCTTGGCGTAGATGCCGCTCTCGAAGATGATGGCCTTGGCCACCACGTTGACCTGCTCGGTGCCGGGCTTTATGCCGATGATCTTCTCGATCTTGAGCGGGGTCAGGGACAGGGAGACGAGGCTGGCTATCTTGTCGCCCTCTTTAAGGTTGGTCTTGCCGGCCAGTTTGGGGCCGATCTTGAGCACTTTGCCGCGGAACATGCCCCCGGAGCCGGTAACGGGGTTCTGCATCTTGCCGCGCTCTCCGACGATCTTGAGGATCATGGTCTTTATCTTTTCCTCGTCGCCGCCGCATTCCTTTTTTATCTGCGTGAAGCTGGCGGAGTCGATGTTCAGGGTCTCTACCTCGAGCAGCAGCTCGTTGTCGTAAATGTAATCCATGTTGTTGTCAACGCGGAGCGCGGGCTGGGGCAGTACGCCCTTGGGCTCCAGCACGCGGTGCGAGCCGAAAGGGTTGCCGTTGGCTTTTATCTCTACCTGGGTCTGTGTGGGCATTGTGTTCTCCTTGGTTTATGCTGGGTTATTTAAGTTTAAAGAGCTCTCTGACGTCGGAAGGCTTGGCTATCTCCAGGCCCGCTTCCTGCGAGAAGCGCACGGCCCGCTCCACGAACTCGGCGTTGGATTTCGCCAGCCGGCCCTTGGAATAGTAAATGTTGTCTTCGAAGCCCACGCGGATGAACCCGCCGGCGGCGATGGCCCCGCAGATGCCCGGGATATGCGCCCGGCCGATGCCCATCACGGTGAAGTAGCTCTCCGGGGGCATCTGGTCCATCATGTAGGACAGCGTCTTGACGCTGAGGCTCAGGGCTGCGGGCACCTGCATCACGAAGCCGTAATGGTAGGGCGGCTTTATCAGGCCTTCCTTTATCAGGATATGCGAGGACTGCACGTGCGAGACGTCGAAGCATTCCAGCGTGGGGCGCACGCCGTACTTGTTCATCTCCGAGGCGAACTGCCGCATGATGGGCAGGGTGTTGACGATATAGTCGTTGCCGAAGTTAACGGTGCCGCAGTCGAGCGAGGCCATGTCGGGCTTCAGCGCCACGGGCGCTATTCGCTCCTCGGGCGTCATGCCTACTGCGCCGCCGGTGGTGATCTCCACCACCACGTCGGACTTCTTGCGGATCAGGTCTATGGCCTTCTTGAACACGTCCACGCTGGCCGTAGGCGAGCCGTCGTCGTTGCGGGCATGCAGGTGCACTATGGCCGCGCCGGCGGCGCAGGCCTCGGCGGCGGCGTTCGCGAGCTCTTCCGGGGTTACCGGGAGGGCGGGCTGCTGCGCCTTCGTGGTCTCGGCGCCGGTGATGGCGCAGGTGATAACCATTTTGTTTGCCATGATAGCTCCTTAAAAAGTTCCCAGTTTGCCCGCTATGTGCAGCGGGGCTTCGGTCGCTTTAACGACTTCCTCAATGGTGACGCCCTCGGCTATCTCCTCGAGGACGAGGCCTTTCTTCGTCACGCGGATGAAGGCCATGTCGGTGACGATGAGGTCCACCTCGCCTTTGGCGGTGAGCGGCAGCGAGCATTTCTTGAGGATCTTGGGCGCGCCGTTCTTGTTGACGTGCTCCATGGCCACGATGACGTTCTTGGCGCCGGCGACGAGGTCCATGGCGCCGCCCATGCCGGGCACCATCTTGCCGGGGATCATGTAGTTGGCCAGGTTGCCTTCCATGTCCACTTCAAGAGCGCCGAGCACGGTGTAGTCCACGTGGCCGCCGCGGATGATGGCGAAGGACATCGCCGAATCGAAGAAGGCGCCGCCGGGCACGATGGTGACCGGCTGGCCTCCGGCGTTGACCACGCTCTGGCTGAAATTATCTTTCGGGGCGGCCGGGCCGAGGCCGGTAAAGCCGTTCTCGGAATGCAGCAGTATGGTGCGGCCGGCCGGGATGTAGTTGCCTACCATGGTGGGCATGCCTATGCCGAGGTTCACCAGCGCCCCGTCGGGCAGTTCCTGCGCTATGCGCTTTATCAGCCGCTCTCTTTTAAGTTCTTTGGGGTCCATGAAAATTCTCCTTAGGGCTTTACCTGCACGTTCGAGGCGGGCAGGGTGGACTTCACGATGGCGGAGACGAACACGCCGGGGATGGTGACCTTCTCCGGGTCCAGCTCTCCGGGCTCCACTATCTTTTCCGCTTCGACTATCACGTGGTCGGCGGCCATGGCCATGGAGACGGCCATGTTCTTGGTGGCGCCGGGCAGGAAGGCGTTGCCGTACTTGTCGGCGATCTCGGCCTTGATGAAGGCGAAGTCGGCGCCGAGCGGCAGCTCGAGCAGGTAATCCTTGCCGCCGATATTGAGCTTCTGTTTCCCCTCCTCCACGGCGGTGCCTACGCCGGTGGGGGTCAGTACGCCGCCCAGGCCCGCGCCCTTCGAGCGCATACGCTCGGCCAGGGTGCCCTGCGGCACCAGCGTGACCTTGAGCTCGCCGGAATTCATTTTCTGGCCGCTCACTGGATTGGTCCCGATATGCGACGCGGTGAGAGTGGCGGCGCGGTTCTGGCAGATGAGGCGGCCCACTCCCACTTCGGGGTAAGCCGTGTCGCTGGTAATGAGGTTGATGCCCTTGGTGCCCTTGTTGATGAGGGCGTCGATGAGCGTGAAGGCGTTGCCGCAGCCCATAAAGCCGGCTACCATCAGCGTGCAGCCGTCCTTTATGTCTTCCACCGCCTTGTCCGCAGTAAGAATTGGTTTCATGCCTTACTCCTTGTGAGCCGCCGATTCAGGTGTTTAAATATAATAACAAAAAAAGTTATATTATTAAAGCAGCGCGGCGCCGCGGTTTTACCGGAGAAAACATGCATAAAGTACATATCGATCACCGAGAGGACCTTGTACGGGCCAATATGGCCAGGATAAAGACCAAAATACTTGTTATGAGCAATAAGGGCGGGGTCGGCAAAAGTACGGTGGCGGTGAGCCTGGCCGCGCTGCTGGCGGCTTCCGGCAAAAAGACCGGCCTGCTGGATATCGATATACACGGCCCCTCCGCCGCCCGGATGACGGGGCAGGAGAACAAGGCGCACGCCGTGGACGGCCCCCTGATAGAGCCGCTGGAAGTGATGCCAGGCCTCAAAATGATCTCGATGGGCTCCGTGATGCGGGAGGCGGATACGCCCGTGATCTGGCGCGGGCCCCTGAAGCTCGGCGTGCTCAAGCAGTTCCTCTCCGACGTGAAATGGGGCGACCTGGACGCGCTGGTGATAGACGCCCCCCCCGGCACCGGCGACGAGCCCCTTACCATCTGCCAGCTCATCCCGGAAATGACCGGCGCTATCGTGGTGACCACCGGGCAGGCCGTGGCCCTGCTGGATTCCCGCAAAGCGGTGAACTTCCTTAAAACGCTGGGCATCCCGGTGCTGGGCATACTCGAGAACATGACCGCCTTCTGCTGCCCGCACTGCGCCAAAGAAATAACCCTCTTCCGTACCGGCGGCGGCGAGCAGGCCGCCAAAGAGATGAGCGTGCCTTTCCTGGGCAGCGTCCCGTTCGACCCGGCCATGGTGGAAGCCGGCGACGCCGGCAGGCTTTATGTACTGGATAACCCGGGTACCCCGGCGGCTCAGGCGCTTAAGCGGGCTTTTTCGGGGCTGCCCGTAAAATAAATCCGCCGCCGGACCCGACACTACGCTGTCGGGATGCTGTGCTAAACTATTCTCATGGCAAAGCGCATTTCCAAAACCCAATACATGATGGGGCTGCAGTGCCCCAAGCGCCTGTGGCTTTATAACCACAGGCAGGACCTGCTGCCTACCGTCACTGCCGCGCGGCAGCGCCTGCTCGACGAGGGCCTGGCTGTCGACGAGCTTTCGCGCCGGGCCCACCCCGGCGGCGAACTGGTGGAATACGACAACCGCATGCTGCACCTGGCCCTTAAGCGCACCGCGGCGCTGGTTAAAGAGGGGCCGCGCTTCATCTACGAAGGCGCTTTCGCGGCCGGGGCCGCGCTGGTGCGTTGCGATATCCTTGAGCGCAACTTCGACGGCACCTGGGACCTTATTGAAGTGAAGAGTTCTACCGCTGTGCACGAAGAGCACCTTTCCGACGCCGCCGTGCAGCGTTATGTGCTGGAGGGCGGCGGGCTTAAGATAAACAAGTGCTGGCTGATGTTCCTCGACGCTTCCTATATAAGGCAGGGGCCCGTGGACCCGCTGAAGCTATTCAGGCGCGAGGATATAACCGCCCGGACGGCGGAACTCAGTCCCGAAGTGGAGCAGGACCTGCGCAAGTTCATGCGCACCGTCGCCTCCCCTGACGTCCCGGAAGCGCCCATCGGCCGCCAATGCTCCGATCCTTATGACTGCGAGTTCAGGGGCCATTGCTGGAAGGGGCTGCCGGATTCCTCCATCTTCGACATCCCCCGGCTTTCGTGGGAAAAGAAGAATACCCTCCGCCTTATGGGCGTAATGAAATTCGCGGATGTGCCCGATAATTTCGAACTTAACGAGGCGCAGCGCCTTTACCAGCGCGTGGAGCGCACCGGCCGGCCGGTGGTGATCGCTCCCGCCATAAAGGCCTTCCTGAGCGCGCTTGAATACCCGCTGTATTATGTGGATTTTGAAACGCTGATGCCGGGCATCCCGCTGTATAACGGCTCCCGGCCTTACCAGCAGCTACCTTTCCAGGTTTCTATCCATGTGCAGGCTTCGCCAGGGGCGGAGCCGGAACAGCTGGAATACCTGGGAGACTCTTATGAAGACCCCCGCCCCGGCCTTATCGAGGCCTTGCGCAGGGGCATCGGGCCCAAAGGTTCCCTTGTGGCCTATAACGCCGGCTTCGAGGCCGCGCGCATGCGTGAAATGGCCGAAGACTTTCCCGCGTCGCGGACCTGGCTGCCCGGTTTCGCGGACCGCCTTGTGGACCTGATGATACCCTTCCGGCAGCAGTTTTACGTGCTCCCGCAGTTCAAGGGGCGCTGTTCTATAAAGGTAGTGCTCCCGGAGCTGGTGCCGGAGATGACTTATGAAGGCCTTGCCATAGGCAACGGCGCGGACGCCCAACTGGCCTACGCCGCCATGGTGCGCGGGAAGCTGAACCCCGACGAGGTTAAAAAGACCAGGCAGGACCTGAAAGTTTACTGCGGGCAGGACACTCTTGCCATGGTGAAGATCATGGCGAAGTTATACGAAGCCGCCGCGTAGCGGCATTCCCGTCCGCAAGGTTACACTGTTTCCGGGGGAGGCCGGGTTGCGGCGGCGGGGGCCGCGGCTTTCGCGCGTTCTTTTAAATGGGCTTTAAAGTCCACGAATATCTTTAGCGCCACGAAGATCACCATCACCGCGGACAGGTCCTTGAACATGAAGGAGACGAAGGCGCCTAGAAGTATGGTGAGATGCATCACTATGATGCGCGAATACGGCTGCGCCATGCACTCGCCCGGACTGGCCGTCCGGAATTCCCCCCCGCCGATATAATTCATAAGGAAGGACGCCGCGTGGCTGCAGAAAAGGGCCAGCACGCCCCATTTCACGTTCAAAAGGGCCGGCAGCCAGTCGAATTCGGATGCCGACTTGCCGCCGCCCAGTATCACGCCGAACAGGAAAACGCCGTGTACGAACATGAACATTCCGAAGTGGAAAGTGAAGAAGGCGGCCGTGAAGACCCTGTTGACCAGTCCCAGGGCCGAAAAAACTTCAGGAGAAATATTGAACGGGTTCTTGTCCGGCTCTTTTCCGCCGGCCTTCACGAACGTGCCGGAGGCGAGCAGTATTTTTAAAATATTGAAGGAACCGATTATCGCCGACTCGAACCAGTACAGCGGCAGTATCTCGCGGATGCCCCAGTTGCCGCCCGCCGCCATGACGAGGGGCAGCAGGTTGGCCGCCAGGAGCGCGTATGCGGACGCCGGGATAGTCATATCCCGGATATTTTGCCTTATTAGGGGCGGGCGGCGCCAGAAACTCAGGGCCGGGAGAAGAATTCCATAGCGGCCAGGGTCTTTGAAGACTGCCGCGCGGCAGGTTTTATGCCCAGCTGCGCCAGTTCCTTGAGCAGCAGTGAAAGCCCGGCTTCGCCGCCGGAAGAGGCGCGAAAGGAAACCTCGTAGTAGGATGGCCCGCCCGGCAGGTCCCAGCGCTCGAAGGCCAGGGCGTCCAGGGCCGGGTGCGGCACTTCCCAGGAAAAAGATTTGATCGGGCCGAGCGGCCTGAGGCCTTCCCAGATCTCCCCCGCCCAGGCCCGCTGCGTGCCTGTGAACAGGTGCCGCGGCTTGCGGTCTCCGGCGGCCACGGCGGCGATGTCGGCCGGCTCGCGCGGCGCGGTAAGCGAGCAGGATTTAGTCGCCCCGGAGAGCGTGGCGTCGTTCTCGCATTTAAAGCCATCCTGCGCGGACACGTCGGCGGGTACCGGGCCCTGGGGCGGGCGGAACTTCACCGTAGTGTCCCCCTTCTTCTTCCCGGCGCGGGCGCGCAGCACCAGGCCCCGGGCGTAAAGCGCCAGGTCCTGGGTATCGTAAAAATATATGTCGCGTTCCTTGTCGGGCGCGTTAAGCTTGTAGGCCGCGGCCGCCGCGCGCCACGAGGCCGGGGCCAGCAGCAGTTTATATTCCGTTGCCGTCTCCGCGGCGCGGCCTGGCGAGCACAAAGCGCACAGCCAGGCCGACAGCAGCAGTTTTACGAGGCGGGAAGAATTCATCATCGCGATTACAGCTCCGTGGCGCCCAGCGCCTTCATGAGCTCCGCGGCGGGGACCTTGGGATAGGTCATGGTTATGCAGTGTACCGAGCCCTGGCCCTGGTTGGAGAGGGAGCGGGAGCTGGCTCCGCTGGCCTTCAGGCCCAGGCTTTCGTAAACGGCAAGGGCTTTCGCGTCGGTGTCCCTGCCGAACACGGGGACGATAACTTTGTCGTTCATGATAAGGGAGTTGACGTACGTTTCATACGAGCCGACGGGCTTGGGCAGCATGTGCACGGTGAAGCCCTTGCCCTGCAGTATGTCCTTGTACTGGGGGATGTCGGTGACGATGACCTTCTCGCTGATGAAGCGGGCGTGCTCGTCAACGTGGCCGATGCCGTCCACGAAGGGCAGGCGGACCAGCTGCTTGCAGCCGTAAAGGCCTGAAAAGATCTCGTCGGGGATCCTTATGTGGGCGCCGTGGTTGACTATCATGCAGGTGCCGGAATGGTTGGCCTGGAAGTTGCCGCCTTCGAAATAGTACTGGTGTTTCTCGAGGCCGGTGCCGAAGAGGCGGGCTATTTCGGCGTCGGGTTCGAAGCCGTGGCCGTAAACCGCGTCGATGACGGCGAGCTTGTTGCTCTTGTCGATAACAGGCACCGGTATGCCGTCGCGGGCCCAGAAGCCCTGGCGGGCGCGGGGCAGGGTAATAACTTTAATGCGGGCGCGGGGCACCACGCCTTCGTAGGCGCGCAGGATGCCTTCCTTGGTGCCGGCGTCGTTATAGTCGGTGAAGATGACCAGGGTGCCGTCGGCCGGCAGCTTGCTGGCCATCTCGAGTTTGGGCTGGCGGGAGTCGAAGTTGAACTCGGAGCTCATTATCAGGTAGCCGGGCGCTTCGTAGTCGGCGTAAGGGCGGTACTTGTCTTCGGCCCGGTCAAGAGAGAGGCCCTTCACGAAAGTTTTCTGGAGCGTGGCGTTGTGGTCGGCCATTTCCTGCCGCTGGCCGGGCGTGTAGCCGTGGGCGGGCACGGGGTTCTGCGCTTTCTCGGAGCCGCCGGGACCGGAGACCGCCGGGACCTGGTAAACGGAATTGGAAAGGGTTATGCCGGAAGCGCCGAACTCGGAGCCGTCGGCCGCGTTCGTGAAAGGGGCCGCCGCCAGCAGGGCCGCCAGTACTGCCGCGAGTGAAATGGTTTTTTTCATAATAGTCCTCTTTCTGACCGCTTGCGAATATATTCTATCACCTGCCTCCCGTCCGCGCAGGAGGCTAAGGGCCCAGGCCCGGCATGGATGAAGACCTATGCCGCGGGGGCCCTTGCAGGCAGGTCCTGTTTATAAATAAGAGCCTTCAGTCGTCGGCTGCGCCGGGGAGGCGCAAGTTTTTGGGTTAGTAGGTGGACCAGGCCAGGCCGTGATACTGGTCCGTATGGGTGCAGTCGATATAGAAGCGGCCGAAGTCAGGGCTGGCCGGGTCGTTAACGTAGGCCCAGTTGCCGGTGTCACGCGCCTCTGCAGATGCGTAAGCGTTTATGGCCTTAGTGGACCGGTGCTCGTATAGCTTGAGCCGGGTGTCCCAGAGTTCCTTGCGTCCCGGCGCCGAAACCATGGCCTCGACTTCGGCGGCTTCCGCCGGGTACGCGCCTTTGGCCTGCTTGTATCCCTCAAGGGCCGTACGTATCTCGGCCAAGGTCCCTTTCTGACTGCCGGAAACGCTGTAACGGACCAGGTCCAGCATCTTGGGTATAATGGCCAGGGTGAGGAGCAACACCAGCGCGGCCGCGGCTATGGCGGCGTACAGGTTTCGCTTCAGGTTGAGCTCTGTTTTCCCCCTGATAGCCTGCACGGTGTCTTTCCAGGCGCGGTACAGCGGGTAGGCTATGCCGGCGGTCAGTAGAAGGTGGGTGATGGAAAAACCTACGAAGATGGCGATGAGAGCCGTCGGCAGGAAAAGGAGGAAGGCCGCGGTTAAGGGGAGCAGCCAGACTAAGCGCAGGATCACGGCGGGTTTCATTCCCGATTATTATACAGAATCAACGGGCGTTTTATACCGCCGGAACTGCCTTTCCGGCGCGGTAGGCCGCCAGGGCTTCCGGGAACGGCGAGAGTACGCGTTCCAGCACGCCGTTGCACTCGGAGATGGCCATCCCGTAATTGGTTATGGGTATGCCCGCCTGGCCCGCTTTGGCCATGCGGTTGAGGATCTCGGTACGCGTCAGCATGCACCCGCCGCACTGTATAGCCAGCTTATAGCCGGCCAGGTCGGCCGGCAGGTCCCTGCCCGCGAAAGTATCGATCTTCAGTTCCCCGCCGGCGGTCTCCTTGAGCCAGCGCGGCAGCTTTACGCGGCCGATGTCGTCCTCGATGGCGTGGTGGCTGCAGGCTTCAAGGACGGCGAGACGGTCGCCGGGGCGCAGGGCGCGCACGGCGGCGGCGCCGGCGGCGTAAGCGGCCAGATCGCCTTTGAAGCGGGCGAACAGGATTGAGAACGTGGTGCAGGGCACGCCGGGCGGGGTGTGCTTCACCATGAAATCCACCACCTGCGAATCGCACACGACCAGGGCCGGCGGCGCTTTCAGCGCGGCAAGGGCCTGCGGATACTCGTGCTCGCGGGCGGTAAGGAAAATGGCGCCGTGGTCCAGCAGGTCGCGCATGGCCTGCACCTGCGGCAGGATTATCCGGCCTTTGGGGGCTTCCTTGTCTATCGGAATTATCAGGAGCGCGGTGCCGCCGGGCGGCACTAGGTCGCCCAGTATGGCGCGCGGGACGGCGTTCTTCCCGGTCAGCGCCAGCAGGCGCTCCTTTACTTGAGCGACGGCGTGTTCACGTCCGGCCCTGGCCGCGGCCGAACAGGAGACGGGGTCCAGGCCATGTCGTTTGAGCGCGCCCAGCACCTCTTCCGAGGGGGCGGCGATGTCGGTTTTGTTGATGAGCGGTATCACCGGGATATTCCTGGCGGCGGCGGTCTTTACTACCTCCTCCTCCCAGGGCCCCCAGGAGGCGGGCTCAAGGACAAGTATGGCTACTTCGGCGCGGTCGAAGACCTTGCGGGCGCGGGCCGTGCGCAGGGCGCCCAGCTCGCTCCTGTCGTCGAGGCCGGCGGTGTCCAGAAAGACCACGGGGCCGACCGGGAGAAGCTCCATCGATTTCTCGACGGTATCAGTGGTGGTGCCGGGCACGGGCGAGGTGATGGCCACGTCCTGGCCGGCCAGCATGTTGAGCACGCTGGATTTGCCGACGTTGGTGCGGCCGAAGATGGCTATCTGCAGGCGCAAGGCTTTTGGCGTGGTGTTCATATCGATTCCCTCAGGCTGTCTCCGAAATCTTCGGCCCGGGTCCGGCCCAGCGTGCTCAGTATGCCGTCTACGCAGGAGGCGCACTGTTCCGGGTGTTCGTTGGAGCAGATCTTGCCGGGGTACAGGCTGTAGTCCACGCGGTGCTCTACGGGGCTGATATTTGGCATCAGCACGTTGGCGCCGCAGCGCAGGGCTTTCTGGCGGCCCTGGGGATGGATGCTGCCCATGGCGGTGGTCGCCGGGATATGGGTATTGACGGTCACGATGCGGGTCAGCGCTACCATCCGCAGGGCGGTGTCGAGGGCGCCGCTTTCGGCGGTGCCGAGAGGGGTGTCGGGGTTGGCTATGAACGGCCCGATGCCGACCATGTCGAGGTCGAGCTTTTTGAACAGGAGGATGTCGTC